>Ga0123334_1001234_pt1 | contig 32795 bp, 18 predicted proteins | sample BiotimSIPDNA_FD_89706 | JGI IMG/M metagenome (GOLD analysis project Ga0123334, IMG submission 89706) | Anaerobic biogas reactor microbial communites from Washington, USA - Biogas_R1 time_0 SIP DNA | ecosystem: Engineered > Bioreactor > Anaerobic > Unclassified | place: Washington, USA...
AACTTGGTTGTGTCAAAATTAAGGATGAATCTGCCGTCGCTGCCAATTGAAAGGAGCTGGCCGTTACTCTCCATGGTTTCGCCGCAGATTTTCCCGTTCTTATACACTGCTCCTCTGTATGTTACCCCTCCGCTGAAAGGCTCTCCTTCAGAGTTTTTGAAAAACAGTTCAACCTTTGCAGCGGGTCTAAGCTCAAATATGTTTACAGGATAAAGCTCGTATATTCCCGGATCTCTTTCAGCAGATACAAGTCTCTCATTATACAGAGTACCTAAATACATATTGGAATCACTTCCGGATTTAAGAGAGATGCTGCCTTTAATGCCTGATTCCTCGTATATGGCTATTTCACCGGCACTGTTTGTTTTGAGTGTTCGAAGCTGGCCTAAACCGTTTGTGTATTCAACCTCTGTTTCCTGTCTTGGATAGAAATTAAATATATAAAGTTTATCCTTAAGTGTTTTTACAACTACGTTTAATGTATCCGTCATGCCGGTTGCAGCATGGGTAGCTGTTATTGTTGCTTTTCCGTCGCTGTTGCCTGCCAGCATAAATTCAGTTGATGGGCGGTAGCTTGTGTAATCAAATTTTTCAATATTTTCATACAGGCTTCCCTGTTTGTAGTTCACTGAGGCAGCTTTTGAATTGTCGGATTCCCATTTAATCTGGTCTGTTATATTTCCCCATGGATACTGGCTGTAGTTGATTCCCATAAACTTTTTAAGACTTATTTCCCTGTTTAAATCCAATATACCCTGACTTCCGCTACCTTCATACAGATTCTTGATATAGTCATTATTGTCGAGATTTACAGAATCAAGGTCATTATTGTCTGTCAATATATACATGGAATTTTTGTTGTAAACATGAAGAAGGAAGGAATCTGTGGAGTATCCATTGTCCTGAGTATTTTTTGCTTTAACCGATACTGTGTAGATATCCTTCAGTCTGTCTGCCGGGACAGGGTCAATGTTTAGTACAAAGCTTGAATTGCCGGCTGATGTATCTGTATAAAAAGTTTCTTGATTTTTAACTATCTTAAATTCAAATTCTCCCCCTGAATATTCATTCAATTCCCAAGCAATATCGATACTGCTAATTTCATCTGTTATGTAGTAGCTGTCAAGAGCAGACAATTTCACTTTTGCAGGCAGTGGATAGACTATAATATATCCTATGTCGCTTAAGGTTTCCGAAGTGTCGTCAGGATTTTGAGCACTTACCCTAACCGTATATGCAGGCGCTGAATCGGCTGAAACTATTGATAGTATATTTTCGGGAACAATAATACTGTTCACATCAACTGTTTCATTTTCGTAAACAGGAGTTGCTGCTCCTATAGATTCTTTAGTCATGTAGTAACCTTCAAATATCTCAATATCAAATTTTGCAGATACGCCATCAGTCCTGCCTATGAGATTCTGACTCCACAATATTTTTACGGGTTCATTTTTCTTTGTATAAAATGAATTGTTGCCTGCAGGAAATACAATAGCAGGAGGACCTCCGTCAAGCACCTCAAATACAGGTGTTGTAGCTGTAACAGGCATGACGGCGAATCCCCCGTTGTCTGTAACAGCCGTAAATGATACAAGTCCCGGGCTTACCGGCGTTATTACTCCTGTTGTTTCATTTATGACTGCAACATCTTCATTGCTGCTTTCCCAGGTTATATCCCTAAAAGTTGCATCCTCAGGGGTTACTGATGCACTCAATTTTGTACTTGTTTCTGCTGTCAGATAAATTTTATTGTTTTCAGGATAGCTGTTTGTATCTATATTTATTGCAGTTACCAATGTAATATAGTCAATGGTTGTTGTTAGAATCTTTCCTATTACAGGAGTACCGCCTGTAAAATATGCAGGTGTGTTTTCCATTGCTTCAACAAAAGTTCCATCCTTATAAAGTTCTATTTTTACGGTTTCTATATTTCCACTTGCATAATTTTTAGCAGGGATATCTGCAGTGTAGAAGGATCCTTCTAAAGCTCCTTCCCCTCCCATAGTCAGAGGATATGTAAAACTGCCGGCTTTGATATATACTTTTTTCAATTGCCTGCTATTAATGTCAAACTCTTCTTCCTCTTCAAGCCACTGTGAAATATCCGTATCTACATTAAGTCTGACTTGAATTGTATCATCAGGTGCATAAACTGCACTGCCGGGTTGATTTATAAATTCCATGCTTTCAAAAGCCAGCAATGGATCGATTTTCATCACAACGTCGGGTACTGTGTATGGCTTTCCGTCTGAAGGCCATATACCAGTATAATTTTCACTCATGTCGTAAATATCTTCTACGGATTCCACAATTAAACTGCTACTTGGGTTTTTTGGAACAGTATATAAAAAAGTCGCATATTTTGATAAGTCTTCGTTTGTTCCAAGATCTTCATAAATATAATCACCGAAAATTTTTATTTTAACCATGTCTGTCAAGACAGGCTCAGAAAACTCAACAGTGACAGGTATAGCCTGACCTGAAAAATATTCACCTGAAGGAGCCGTTATGCCTATAACATCGGGATTTATATCATCTAGAATTTCATAACTCTCACTTATATGAGCTTGCACTGACATATAATCAGGTGTAGTAAAGTCACTTTGATTAGTAAATTCTGCTTGTGTAAATGAAACATCATCCGGCAATGCACCGTAGGTTCTAAACCAAAGCTGTGTACCATAAGGGTCAACATAATTTACAGGCAGTATTGTCAATGGAATCTTTTTTACACCGTAATCATAATAATTTATACTGCTTACCTCTAATAACCCGTATTCAGCATTTTCCATTTCCTTCATTCCACTATCATAAATCTGAAGCATCGGATAGGTTGTCATGGTGTCTTGTCGATTGAAAGCATTGTCAATTTTTATGTATGGATAATATTCAAACTTTGCATTTTCAATGCTCCCATGAATATCTTCGGCTGAAGTCATGAAATCATTGTACATATTTACTAAGGAGGCATCATCCTCGTAAGGTGACCAAAAACCATTGTCAGGCCTCAAATAATAATTGATTGTTGAATATGATGGAATTTGTAAATAATTATCATCCTTAATCCAAAATACAACATCCTGGGAAAAACTCATGCTGTCAGACCATGAGTATGTCTTATTCAAAGTAACCGGGATATCTACTGTTCTTGCATCTCCTTCAAACAATATTTTATCCGGGTCGTAAAGCTGAATGTAAAATACCTTTTCGCCGTCCCACCTCATATCGGCTGTTTCATCTGAACTGAATGGATTAATGGGAACGGTTTTGAAAATATTTGACATGCCTATGCCTTCAAGGAATGTTACAGTTTCGCCCAAACCTTGATAATGAATGCCATCCTTGGCTGAGCCTTCCAATGTTCTTATTTTGAATGATACATCATAAGGAGGATTTTTTGTATTTCCTTCCTTGTCAACAATGAGAAATTGCATAATTACTGCAGGGTCTGCATCTGCAGTTGTAAATTTTGTTTTGGTTGTTATATTTACCTTGATTCTTAAATCCTGGTCAATAGGAATTTCCGTCTCTCCGGATAATAGGCTTATGCCTTGACCCTCTATCTGATTGACAAGGCTTTTCAAAGCAGCATTGTGTTCATCGGTAAGAGGCATGGCATCTTCGAAATATTCCCTCTTTAATCGTGCCAGCTCCTCTTCAATTTCAATCATTATTTTTAAATCTGCCAGTCTAAGCTCTGTTCCGTCTACGCTGACAACTTTGCTTAAATCAGCATCATCCTTATAAAGCATCTGCTTAACCTGATCCAAGGTCATAGGAGTACCGTCAACCATTATGCTTTCTGTAACATTGAGATTCCCTTGTTCATCCAAAAGTCCCATGTTGGAAAGTTCATTAACGATATCATCTTCTGACAAGTTTTCACCGTACATACTTTGCAGCTTGTCTAAAATCGTTTGATTTTCCTCAATTGAGTTATTTATAGTATTTGATGTATATGCAAATGCAGGATAAGTCATTTGCAATATCATTAAAACTATCAAAATACAGCATAAAATTCTCTTCATTTCCCTTCCTCCTTTAGAATTTTCACTGATATTCACCCAACAAAACAACATCCAACAATTCTTTTGCTGTCAGTCTTACCCTTCCGTCTCCCCAAGACACGTAATCCCCGTCGGTCCTTGCGCTTCTGAACATCCTCTCATCAGCCAATTCCTTATACTTCATGGTATTAAGCTTAACTGAAAGATCAACAATAACAACACTTCCGCTTTCCATATTCATGAACAACCGATAGTCTTTCATGGTAACGATTGCCTTAATATAGCTCATGGTGATGTCTCCTTTCACAACAAAATTGAAGACCTTATTAACAATGCTCCACAATCTATTCTCTCATATAATCAGAGAAATTTAAAATCTTATAAACGAATTCCCTGCTCTCTTATATTAAGAGAAATATAAAATCACCTGGAGAATTCTATTAACGAATACAAAAAACCCATTCTACAATCATTGTAAAACAGGTTTTAAAAATTAACATCGTACTAATGGATGTTATTTATGGATGATTTAAATAAGTTTTTCAGCTAACCTGCTGCGCCTGTCAATATCGAGCTTTTGATATGCAGAATGCAGGTGGGTTCGTACCGTATTTTCAGTTATAAACAATTTTTTTGCTATCTCGGTGTTTTTCAATCCTTTAGCTGCAAGCAGGGCTATTTCGCGCTCTCTTGGAGTGAGGCTGTCTGGGGGTGAATCAGGCTCCAGGTTGGTATGAAGCTTAATATACCCTTTTAAAAACCTCTCCTTGATTTTTATATACAAGTCTAAATATTCAGGGAATTTGTCAGCAATCAGTTCTTCAGACAGTCCTTGAAGCAGCCAGTGATGGGCAGCAAACAGAAATATAAAACCGTCAGGTATTGCATTTTCCATAGACCTGTTTAAACTTTCAACCGCGCTGTTTCTATCTCCCGTGTTTATTTGCCCAATTGCAATCAATATGTATGCAAATGCATCTTCAAAAGGTGAAGCCTTAAAATAGGTTTCTCGAACTGCCTGAGCAACTCCAGTCATATGTGCATATTCTTCTTTGTGCATCAAAAAACACATATATACAAATAATGCATTGTTTTTGACAGGCGGAAAAAGAATCTTTTCTTGATTAGCGTTTTTCAGCCAGCCAGCAATACGATCATGATGTCCTAATTCATTCATCAGAACACCTCTTATAATATCCAGCACTATATGCATAAAAGCATTATTTTGAAAAGTAGCTGCTTTCTCCATGGAATTGAAAGCCTTGTTCCAAACTTCATAGTCGCATTTTTCCACCGCTATTTCACAAAGATGAAGCGTAGCTCCTAACTGTACAATACTCTGCTGACTGCTTTCAGCAAGGAAGATCGCTTTGTGTATCAGGATTTCCGCAAGGTCCAAATCGCCCCGGTAATGTGCCAGCTCAGCTCTGAAGAGAACATCTGCACCGCTTCCGTGGCCTCCTGTCAGCTTGGAATACAATGATATAAATTCTTCAAGCTCATCTGCTTCTCTGTCGCCTTCACCGGACCTCCGGTGAAACATAGCCATCTGAGAAAAGTCCCCGAAACACCAGGGAGCAGTTGGCAGAACCACCTGTGAGCATTTTCCTTCAAACATTGATGCAGCTTCTTTCAAGAGGGGCATCATTTTATCAATACAGGGATAGAACTTGTAGGCTGATAAAAGCAGCCATTCAGCCCGTAACAAACCCCCCGGCTCAAGCATTAAATCCAGCTCATCCAATATTTCAGAAAACTCCCTGTCCAGGCTTCCTGCCTTCAGTGCCCAGGCAATGCGGAGCATTGAAAGAGGAGTTTCTTTTTTTATTTCAACAGGACAATTCTGTGTAATGGCTAATGCAACATGAAAAAATGGTTTATTATCAATCTCATCAAATATTAAATCAGAGAAGTCAACAGAAAGAATCCTTCTGTAGTCTTTTATCCTTAAATAAAATGCCATTGCTTCCTTAATCCTGCCCTTACGACGGCACCAGTCCCCTGCCCGCATAATGCATTCACCTTCAAAGTCTTCTCCACTTTCTCTTAGTTTCTGTGACATCAGCTCGGACAGTATACTGTGAAATTCATATCTTGAATCAGTCCTTTCATACCTGATAAAGGGACTATTCAAGGCATTTACCGCATATTCCGGCAATGTGTCAAACCCCGCCAAAAAACATGCCTGCTGCGGGGTAACCATTTCAAAGGCTGAGAGCTGAAGCAGGAAGGTTTGCTGCCGATTTTCAAGCTTCTCCCACACTAAACGTTCCATGAGTGAAATAATTGCCGTATCAGAAAAGGCACCTGTTTCCAAAAACGACTTGAGCTGCAAATACAAGGCAATAATCCATCCTTCGGTATATCTTACTAGCTTCTTTGCATCTTCTTTATTGATTTTTACACCTGCAATCGAAAAATACCGCCTTACATCCTCTTCATCCAGCCTCAGGTCTGAAACAGAAATATGCAAAAATCCTCGGCTCGCAATTACTGAATGTGCATCACGCCCCAGCATATGAGTTATTATAACTATATGAAGACATGTGCATCCATGCTCAAGGAGTGCAGTCAAAGCAGAAGCAGGCAGTATTTCATTGAGATACTGAAAATTGTCTATAACAAGCCATGTTTCTCTCTTGCATCTCATGGACCTTAATGCCTCACAGGTTTCCCCAACGGTCAAAGCATTTGGAAGTCCTGTTTTAAGCAAGCGGTCTCCAGCAAGAGCATCTATCTTCTTAATTTCCTGACATAGCCTCCTATAGCTTGATTCGGGAGCTTCGTCCACAGCGGTAAACCAGTATACATGTGTTCCCTTGGGCAGATTATTCTCTAAATAATCACGGACAGCAGTGGTTTTACCGTAGCCTGACGGAGCTTCCACAATGACTGCAGGTGAAGACGAAAGATTATTCAATTTGTTTTTTAAACTATCCGAGTAATAGTGGATATCTGCAACCGGTATTTTTCCGCTCATAGCACCGTGACACCTCCTTGAAATCGATTTCATAACATATGTCCGTCTTGAAATAATTATATTACATCTTTCCTAATTATTCCACAAATTTTTTATAATCTGATAGCTACTCCGGTTTTTGTGATTAGATCTTCGATTCAGCGGGATAACCTACCTGAAGCAATATAATATTCTGCGTCAACTATAATGTTTTGGGTATAATAGTCATATAATTAATAATGGGACAAAAGGGTGTGTCCCCGTACATTAAAAAATAAAAAGGAGATATTATGGAAAATAAAGATAAGAAAAAATTAATCAGTATAATAATAACTCTTGTAATCGGCATAGCGTTGGGATTTTTCGGCGTTATGGTTTCTGTTTTTTCTGACGGCAGTACCTATGAAAGAATAATTACAATATTGATCATCCTGATAATTTATGGTGTTCTAAGCTTAATCATCGGATTTATAAGGCCTGTCAAACCATGGGGCCACATGCTTGCATTAAGCATCCCCGGCGTGCTTATGCTTGTATTTTACACAATCAAGGAATTCAACATCCTCTACATCGCCTATATTGTATTGATACTTTTATTTACCTTCTTCGGAACCAAAAGCGGCAAATCTCTAAAAAGAAAAAAGAATTAAAAAAATTTTAAAATAAATGTTTAAAGATAAAAATCCAGGGTATAAGTATAAATACAACAAAAGTTTTATAATAATTATAACAAATTCAATATGATTATCAGTTATGAAGAAATTGTGGTCCGTCATCGTTAACAGTCGGATTATATAAAGCAGTTACAACATGACAAAGTAGGATTATTGATATGATATGATTACTAAAACAGATGTTGAATCTTTACCGAGAGGTATAGAATGGGTATCCCAAACAAGCAGCGCCTGGTATCATATAAAATTGATATTCAGGCGCTGCTTATGTTTTTGAGATCATATTTCGAAACTGCGGGATCTCATCATCCCTTAGCGCTATTTGTTTCTAATCAATATCTTTCATTTTTTATTCAATGAAATTCTCAAAGAACCTCAGAAGGATTGCAGCTACTTCGCATCTTTGCACCGGACCCTGAGGATCCAAGGTACCGTCCGTCCTTCCTCCTAAAATTCCCGAACCAACTGCCCATTTTACGGCATAAATAGCCCAGGATGAAACATCTTCGCTGTCCTCAAACTTATCTATATCGGTTGTAATTGAAATATCAAGACCTGCATATGCCGCAAACCTGTACATGACAGCAACCATCTGTTCTCTGGTTATAGGTTCATCGGGCTTAAATTGTCCGTTTTCATAACCGGAGATTATATTGTTCTCACTTGCCCACTTAACTGCCGCAGCATAGTATTGGTCAGGTGATACATCGCTGAATGAACTTCCCTCAGGGGCAGATAGACTTATGTCATTCATATATTCATACAGCCTTCCCAATACGGTCACAAACATTCCTCTTGTCATTGATGCATAGGGTGAGAAGGTATCTTCGGATGTTCCCTTGAATAAACCTAAAGAAACAACAAATTTCACGGCCTCGGCAAACCAGTCATCATCATTTACATCAGTAAATTTCGTGGGTTCAGCTATCTTTTCGATAAACAACGCTTCTATATTTGAATCTTTTTGCAAATCTTTAAATGTGTAGCTTGATACAGGCCCGACACTTTTACCGTTTACCAAGACGTCACTTATCTCAAATCCCTCATGGGCTGTGATTGTGAATGTTGCATTTTCTCCTGCTTCGACCTCATCGAATGAAGGACTGATGTTTCCTCCGCTTCCTGCTTTTGCCGTTATCATATATACAATAGACTTAACAGCTCCCCCACCGCCGCCATTATAATTATCAGGAGCTTTGTATTTGAATTTTGCCCTCACGGTTACATCTCCGTTCGGCATTGTAAATTTAGTTGTTGATACAGCTTCATCTTCAAGATCTACAACTTTTACGGCACTTCCTGAAGTGTTATCAATGTATGTTGCTTCCCAGGAGACAAATATATAATTTTTGCTCGGATATGCCGAAATTGTAATTTCCTCACCTTCCACTGCTTTATCCGTACTTATTACAACATTGCCGCCTTTTTCTGACTGAGCGTAAATACTGTACAGCTTTTCAGATACCGCATACACCTCAATATCATCGTTAATTTCGTATATTATACATGTATAGGTGGCATCATCATTTTCAACTACTTCATCAAAACCGTTATGCTCACCCGTATTACCGGTAACACCATACTCAACAACCTTATATCCTTTAACCGGTCGTATATTGAATATAGCCATGGTTCCTGCCCGAACATCCGTAAATTCTTCCTGATCCTCCGGGTCAAAGGTCACACTGATTGCCGAGTTTGTAGTAGCGGTATCAACTATATATTCAACGACGTCGGTAAAGAAAACTTCTGCCTTTGTATTACGGGATAAACCATCAATTGTATAAACTTTACCAACATAGGTTGTATCGTAAGTATTCACAGCTTCATCATCGTCTGTCAGCCAATAATCAACCATTTTGCCATCATCAGGCGCAGCGGTGAATACTATCTCTGTTCCTCCTCCTATGTTAGGATTACCGCTTTCAAAGGGTACTCCATCGGTGGTTGCGGATATTTCTCCGCCTCCTTCGCCTCCCACCGAGTATTCTACCGTGTAATAAGCCATGGGCACAAATTTAACCCATATATCATAGTCTTCGTCAATATTTGTTAAATTCCATGTCCTGACGGTTGTTTGATACTCGGTACCGTTAATTATCCATTTCCCTACCATGAAGTCCGAATCGACATTTGCTCTTAATACAACATTGTCGCCTTCAAAAACATCTATTTCAGCAGGGCTTTCAATACCTATAAAGCTGACTTCGTTCAAACTGTAGCTCAGTGTGCCATGGTCTCCTTCGGTATCATAGGAAACATTTATTGTATAAAGTTCATTGTCTTTAAATACAGCAACCACAGTCATATCAGAGCCTATTGTGCCGATTATCAAGGTTTTGCCGCTTTCAACATCATCATTTCCGTTGACAATCCACTTATCAAACAGGTAGCCGTATGCGGGAACAGCCTTTAATTCAACCTTTGAACCTCCCGGGATCTTGTTTAATTCATCCGGGTCCGTCACTACTGTGTCGTTTATTTCAATAACCACGGTATTCTCTTCTCCGCCTGCATCAAGAATGTCAAAATCTATTTTAACAGGTATGTTTACTGTTTCCACATCGATTGAGGTATCTTTAAGCATTACGAATTCGTATTGACTTAAGCCCGTGTTTCCTTCAATCAAGACCCCATCCTTATACCAATCGGCATTTTCTTTAACCATGTATCCAGGAGAAGGTTTAACCGTTACTTCTTTGTCGCCCTTGATTATGTCTTTGCTGTTGGCTATCACTAATTCATCCCCGTTTTCATCTCCTGTGCTGGTATCATTGTCAATATTGTCCATATACCAGGCTTCCAGGTGGTCTCCCAACGTTATTTCGTAGCTGTCACGCTCGAATACGGCATATAGTATGATACTCATGGTTCCCATTTCTATATTAACCAAGTGCATGCCTTCATCATCAACTGTTCCGGCAGGTTTTGTCGTTCCTCCACCAAGAACATATTTCTGCCACTCCACAAAGTGGTAGCCTTCTTTTGGCACCGCCATAAAATCATATGATGCGCCTTCTATAACTACGGCTCCGCTTGTTAAAGAATCTGAGCTTACACAGACTACTTCGCCGGCTTCTGTTTTGTCATACAGCACTTTGTATTCCAAGGTGTTGCCTTTTACAGAAAACTCTACCCTTATGTCAAGGGGTACCGATTTCATCAAGTAATTTAATCCGTTTGTCAATACGGGGTTTCCATCTTCATCTTCCTCTAATTCAAAAACACCCGTTTCATTGTTTTTGATATACCATCCTGAAACCGCATATCCTCTATCCGGTACAGCCTGGAATCGTATTTGAGTACCGTTTTGGTACTGAGTCGTCCAGTGTTGATGATTCGAAGGTGAAATTACTTCAAGGGTACCTACTTTGTTGCCTAAGAGCTTTGCTGCCTCTCCCTTAACCGGGAAAGTTTCACCGGTCAGGATGTATTTCCCTTCAATAAATGTAATATTGTAATTGGACAGTGTTTTGTTGAATTCTTCCGGCGGCATACCCACTATGGTGTATTCACCGGGTTCTGTTGAACTGTCGACTTCAATTTGAATGCCCGCCCTGAAGGCACTGACGAAAAGATTTAAATTCTGCAATATGTCATCATCCGGTCCCTTGTCCCAATCCATCAAGCTGCCCGTTGTGATTACAAGAACGTCTTTAGCTGTTGGATGCTTTGCATCATCGGTTTTGGCAGTTGCTGATATATCTTTGGCTTTGATGGTTAAATCTTTTTTTGCAACATTAATATTTTTATAAGCCAGTTCCGTATCGCCATCGTAAGCACAGAGCGTAAATGATCCTGCCTCCTTTGCCGTAATGATATCCCCATCTATCCAGCCGCTTTGCTCCATCCATACCGTTCGCCATACCGGTATACTAATCTTCAATCCAAATATATCATATATCAAAAATTCATAGGTAGAGCTTAATTTAAATACCTTATAGGTAATACCGGTTTCAATAGGCGTTATTTCGGTTTTACCGCTGTCATCCTTTGTAACCCTGTTCATGTCATAATCAATTTCATCACCGTATATGATACTTTCTCCAACCTGTAACAGATAACCTTCATTTGACCCGCTTAAATATGGTAACGGCTCAGACTCGGATGCTTTAAAAATTCTGCTTCCGGAATAAAATGCCCTTATTTCATACACCCCATCCGGCAGTTTGGTGATATCAACTTCTGCGATGCCCTTGCTGCCAATAATTTTTATATCTGTCGTATATGATTTATAGTAGTTTGCATTTTTAATTTCAAAGGTTACAGTCCCTGTTGGCGGTGTTTGGATGTCTGTATGCGGATGGCTTACCTCTGTTCTCAAGGTATGCCCTGTAACAGTATCCGTTATCATAATTTCTTGAACATTGGAGTTTCTTTTTGCATATTTAACGGTAACTGTATCTGAGTATGCCGAAATATAGTAGGCATCATATATTACGTTTATCCTGCACCTGTACTCACCTGCAGTATCCAATCCTGCATTGGAAATAGTCAAGGTTGCCTTCGTATATCCGCTTAAATCCTTCCACTGACCATCCAACATCTTCTGCCACTGGAACTTCGCTCCCTGACTATAATCTTCGCTGTTTCTTATGTAAGCGGTAACTGACTTGCTTACGTCAGGATATACCTCTAACAGACGGGTTGAGAGGGCAATGTCCGGATAACCCACATCCGGCTTAGTCCTTGCAACAAGCACAGGACTTAAAATACTGTCTGTAGGCTGGGCAGTTCCTATAACCTGTATCTGATACTTGTATTCCGTATATGGATATAAGGCTTCTTCGCCATCTCCGCCGTCTATAAAACTGTAATACTTAATGTTGGTTTCTTCATCAAAGTATTCAAAATCCGAAGCCTTAACCACGGGACCCAATTCGTAACTCCCGCTGCCGTCAGGAAATTCATAATATCTGTAAATCTGGAAGCCTGCAGCTCCCCCTGAATAGGACCAGGTCAGACAAATCTGATTATGTGTGGTTCTTGATGTATCCTGGGCAAAATCCTTTGGAAGCTCCGGCGGTGTTTTTACATCCTTAACCAGGTAACTTACAACCGGAAATGCATTCATGCCGTCAGAGTAGTAATATGCGAAAAGCTTCCAGGCATAATAGTAATCTTCAGCCCCTGTTGGCAAATTATTCACTGTTCCCGAGAAACTGTTTCCATTGGTCGTCACTGTTGTTGTACCGTAACCGTATTCATAGCCGGCAGTGATTCCTACTACTAAACCCCCTGCTCCGCCTCCTATTTTAAAATCTATGCTTTCAGAATTGGAAAAGCTGCTGGAGGATTCGTTGCTCATTGCAATTTCTTGGGTGACATATCCCAAGCCTCCATAGTTAACTGCTGCCCAATCTCCTCCAAATACTATTGCGCTATTAGCACCGGTATAAATGCCTGACCCAAGTTGGGCGGCAAATTCAGAGACAGAAAATGGATATGTGGAAGGCTTGCCCAGGGTATGGTTTAAAACTCTCCCTGAAATTCGAGGCAGTTCTTCATAATCGGCTGCTATGGATTCATAGGTTTTCAAAGGCATTGTAACTACTGCAGCCGTATGAGGTATATTTACGGTCATTGTCTGCTCTTTCATGGTCGCAGTACCGTCCGGGTTAATTTCGGGATAATATGATTTGTAAACATAAACTTCCACAGGTATCGAATAAAAGGCTACTGCATCTTCTCCCGTGGCTGTCCCGTATGTAACGGACTGTTCCAGGGTGCTGGTTTTTTCAGTTTCCCAGGTGAATCCGTGGCTGTATGCAAACTCGGTTTCAAATGAAGCGACTTTTATTCCGAAAACGGAAAATTCTTGTTCAAAACTTATATAAGTGCCCACAGATAGGGTATGAGAGGTGGTTTGGCCTGTAGAGTAGCCCCCTGTCGAAGAGTATTCGGTGGAGCCTTCCAAATAATTGCCGCTGTCTTCCTGAATCGCAATATCTTCAAAATACGGAGGCGATGCCAGCACAGCCAGCACTTTAGGGTCGGAATAAGCAATATAGTGGTTTCCTGTATATTCTATAAATGTAGTATCATCATCGGTATTTACATTTGTATAATATGTGGTTAAATATTCGCCGCAATCTTTTCTATTGTAGATAAGATCCTCTCCGCTTGCATATATGGAGACCATAAACAAATTGCCGGGTATGTTTACCGGATCAAAGGTACCAAAAAACCACCACCAAAAATCTTTGTAAGTTAATGTCTGGGGGAAGAAATACTGCATAACCTGTAGTGTTTCCATGCCGTCTCCATCAAAATCAGCCGCAAGAACTCCATATTCGGCATAATCATTGTATGTGGAAAAGGGACGAGTATCTTTCATCTCATCTGCTTCATCCAATTCAAGGACAATTTTTAGGCCGTCGTTTCCATACTCAAAGATTACGCTGTCCAGATATATATGGGCGGCCTTCCCAACCCCGTTCATCTTAACCGTTGTAATATTGGCTACACAAGCAGGAGAACTGAAATATTTATTATCTTCCCCTTGTTGGTCTTCGTCAATAATTTCGAAGTTCTCGGAATATGTAAGGACAAATCTGTCCTCATCTCCGTTATAATTGTACATCATAATAACCCGGTTGCTGAATACTTTTTTGTTAATATCGGAAACCAGCTGTCCGCCTAATATCAGTTCGTCCGTTCCGTCACCGTTTATATCACCGTAGGTAAATGCAGCACGAACTATTTGGGAATTAGCATATATCAAATCAAAGGTTTTGCTCTTTTGAAGCATGTTTCCAAGCTTGCTTCCGTAAAGAACAGCTGCCTTGCATGGAGTGTTGTAATTAGGTCCATAGTAGGTGCCCCAGGTCAAAGCTATGTCATCCGTGCCATCCCTGTTGAAATCTCCCGATGTAATTGAAACCATATTGGAAACATAAGGGGATTCATTGAATGCATAGGTCCAGGCTATGCTCCACTTGCTTGTATTAAGATAAAGGTTGCCCGGATTTGAATCCGTTGTTTGAAGTTTATATATGGCTACCTGAGAATTACCCTGCTCCGGTATGTATACGGCAACTTCGTCAATACCGTCTCCGTCATAATCACCAGTTGATATCTGCAGGTAGTTTTGAAGCTGATAAAATTGTGTTGTCAAATCTTCATAGTCATATCTATCATAGTTGCCTATAATATCACCCGTGCCCATGAGTTCTATAGGTTCAATGCTCATTTCACCTGATACGGGGTCGGTAAAATACATATATAGCCCGCCGTCATTAGCATTTGCTCCGGCAGCTACCGTTACAACCTGCCCCTTCATTCCCTTACCGTCAAAATTGCCGGAAACAGCCTTGAAAGCCTTATAGGATTTGTAATATTCTGTCGAAATGTCTTTGTTGCTATCCAAGGTAATAAGATTGTTGGTTGAATTCTTTGTGTTAGAATAAAAATCATTGGTTGTGCCGGTCAATATACCTTCGTGTCCCCTTAAGCTTCTGCTCATTTTGTACCCATCAACTCCAGATGATTGCTCTGAAACAAATAATTCCGATACAGGATTTATTGTAATCTTGTCTTTGCCATATGGGTTGTCTTCACTTTCTTCATCAAAACCTTCAGGAATTTCATCAGTATCTATTCCCAATGCCTGCAAAGCATTCATGTTGTCCAATGTTTCTCCACCCGAACTGCTGTCTGCATAAACCGGGAGGCTTGTGAGGGGTAACATTGTAATAACAAGCATAAATGTTAAAACCATGCTTAGAATTCGTTTTCCCATTACTTATAGCCCCTTTCTATTTTATTTTTTTAAAAAATAACAGGATAATTAATTATATATTCATTTATTTAAAAAAACAAAACATTTTTTGAAATTATTCACATTTTTGTCTTTTTATTCTAAAATAATAATTCGTTCTAGTTTCACAATTTTCTTCATAATTATTGTTGATAAATACCATAATACTGCCTAAAAATCTTGGGTAATGTATTGTCACACTTGAATCTCCGCTGAGAGTTGTAGAATGTATACCCAAAAACACAAACAGCGCCTGATATCATTATAATTTGATAATCAGGCGCTATTTGTTTTTTGACCTTATTCTTTTATAAAGACTATGTTGTCATCCCCGGGGACTATGTGGGAAATTGTGATTCTGTCGGCTCTTGTGTTTCCTTGAAGAAAAAAATCCAAACGAGCTCCACTTTCTTCATGGTAGAGCTTTAAATTTGTAGCTCCGTCATATCTGTATTCACCGAAACTATACCAAGTAAACACATAGCTGTAATATGTATGGTTTGGAGGATTATCCAGTGCCTCCAAATATTCATCGTCAAATTCCACAAACACGGTTTTATTGCTGCCATCAAAAGTAAACACAGCATTTTGGCTTATAAAAACACCCTGGTGGGGCTCAGGCTCCGGACCTTCCATTTTAGGAGGCTTGTCATTGCTTCTTTGGCAGCCGGCAATGGTTAAAATTATAATAACAGCTGCAATATTAATTATGCAGGATAAAAACATCTTAGCTTTTAGTTTCATAAAAGCTTTTAATCTCCTTCCGGTATAATGGGTCCCGTAAATCCACCCACAGGCTGCCCTCCGCCTGTGGGCGGGGTAGTTTCAGAGGTGCCTGAAGCTCTTCCAACGGGGCTTCCTTTTAATGCTGAAGTTCTTTCCACTTCATATTCGTATATATAAAAGCCCGATCTTGTGGATATGGTTTGGCTATATCCGACCCTTGCTCTTGGTTTTTTATATACTTCATAGATTTCGGCGATAAAACTAAGCTCCATCCATTGATTGCCGGATTCTCTTTTGACTTTTCCTTCATATTGATTTGTTTCTTTATTTAAAACACATTGAACCATGTAATCAGGGTCATAGTCTCCGTTTTCTAAGCAGGGTCCTATGAGAATTCCTTCTTTGTTTGATTCAATTCTGATTGCTTTGTAGTAGAGGTCCATTTCTTCTCCGGTAGTATAGTTGCCCCCTATGGCTTTACCGGTATAAATGCCATTTATATCTTCCATTCTTTTATCAATAGAGATAACAGTCGGATTTGATAGAGTGAATTCCTTGGAAATTACTAGCTCCTGGACGCCTGTTTCTGTATTTTTCTCATAAAATTCTACATTTGTCGGACATCCCGCTTTAATATAAGCATATATATTACAGGTGAAAACTGAATTGCTTCTTTCTCTTCTTTCCCTGCATATCCATTCGTCAGCTATTGCTTCATCACTTAGTTTTGATAATTTAATTGTCATGTCAGACAATGGAGAAGATGGAAAAAATTCTCCTTCTTTTAAATTTTCATCCACAATTTGAAAATCAATTTCCATATTTACAACATCCCAAAGTTTTACTACCTCATTTAAGGTAAGCTCATTTAATTCCAAAAGAGCCTTTTGAGCCATGGCTTTCATGATCGGTCTTAAATACTCTTTCATTTTTTGCCTGTAATTTGCTTTATACTCTTGGATTTCAGATTCTACAGGCCATTCCCATTCATCATATAGATTTGACTTGAAAATAATGCCTGTTTCAACAGACTTAAGAATGTCAGTAAGCTCAGCGTAGCCAAAGTGGTACCAGAAGACATCTAAATAGGACTCCAAGAGTCTTTCTAATGCTTTTGTCATTTCTATGGGATTTTCTTTATATTTTTTTTGTATGGCATTAAATGCTTGTGCCCACCCGTATTCTCCACTCAACTTAATAGACCTGTTTCTGCTTTTTGCCAGTTCTTTATCATATTCCGAATAAGATGGATCTTCTATTTCTCTCCAATAGACGCATATTTCTTCATCCGGCAAATATTTAATGTAACCGGATTCACTTGCTATGCGATAGGCTAAATATCTTGGTTCATTCTCAGACATATATTCATAAGCTGTCGTTCCAACATCATAGGTCAAACCTGTCAGCCATACTCCTCCTGCAATTAATGTCAGTTCAGGTGCTGCTGCAAGGGTTCCAACTGTGCCTACAGCTATTTCTGTAAGGTCAAAGATATTATCCATTATAATATCCTGAGTTGCTACATCGTTGTACCATTGATATGCAATTTTTGAAAGTACAAAAAGCTTCCCTGCTTTGCTGAAACCATTAATAGTATCTTTGTAAATTTCAGGAGATAAAGCATATAAAGAATACTCTCCCGCTGATGCTCCATGATTCATAACATTTAAAAAACTTGTTGCAAAGTCATTTACCGGTACTGTTTTATAATCAATATAGGTTTGAAATGTTTTTTCATCAACAAATTGATAGTATCTTTCGATATTTCTTCCCGTAGTATATACAGGTGTTGTAGGGCCCTTATATACTCCCAAATACTTAAATAAATGCGCTACTTTTTTAGCATCTTCCAAATTATCATCCTGAAATACGCCGAAGGGTGAAAAATGATTTGTTAGAAATGATACAGTGTTGGCTTCGGCATTTATCCAGGAAGGTATCATCTCCCATTTGCTTTCGTTTTCATTGTAATACTGGACAAATATGGTACTTTCTTCATAAAGATTGTCTTCAATTGCCGGATAGTATGGCATTTCAATATAGACAGGCACGTTAAATTCAGAAATACCTTCTATTTCAAAATCATAGGCCTGGATTGTAAAGCCTTTTTCATTGTCACTGATTTGATTTAATTTTTTTACCTTGACTTCCCTTGTTACATCTATATTATAAGAAGTAAAATTGATATAGGTGTTTTCGATTCTTATTTCCGGCTCATCAGGGCTCACGAATCCTGACTGGGCAGGGACATTTAAATCATCATCACTTATTTTTACATCACTTATAACATATTCACTTATGCTTTTGTTTTCATTCTTGCTTCCGGTGGTTAGAATACTGCCCGGTTTATTGAGCTTATCAGATAAGAAGTTTATTATATTAACTGCAATAAAAATTATCAGCAAAAGTGCGGCTATTTTCCCAAATATTCCTCTTTTCTTTTTGGCTGTTTTTGTTTCATTATCACTGAAGTATTTTTCTTTTTGCTTTTGCTTAATGCTATTATCAATAACATCCGGTCCTTTTATATTTTTCTTCGAAGGTTGTGAATCTCTGACAGATGGTGATTTTGACTGATTGTTCTGCAAGGCACCGCAATGTCTGCAGAATTTAACGCTATTATTGATTGTATTGCCACATTTCCTGCAATATTTTACTTTATTCAATGCAACTCCCCCTTATATTTATATTTTGAGACTTGCTATTTTTCAATAATTTTAATATTTTTCGGACAATTCTCTAAAATAAATTCCTTTATAAAGAGATAATCTTCTTTTTCCGCATAAATCTGGTTTTTATTTAAGGATTCATTTAAATAAATTGTATTCATCCTCGGACTGAATTTAACGGAGCTAACCTTTTTAAAATTTGTGTATAAGCTTTTTCTGGATGCTCCCAAAAGGCCTGCTCCTGCTGCAGAAATATTCCCTGAAGAAAGGCCTATTAAAGCCGTAAGAAATCCCAAGGCCTGTGCTTTTTTATGTTGTTTGTCCAATTGTATATGATTAACACCCTTCTTATCCATTTTAAACAATACATAGTATTTACCGCCATATGCTATGCTGAGCATTACATATCCCGCAACCATAAGAACAGTCATCAATACGGCACCTATTCCAAGCATGGAAAGTAAAAGCTTAAAGGCTTCCCCTATACCATCTCCTAATGTCAAAAAGAACATTAATAAGACCGGAACCATCAAGGCTATAAGCGAAACTTTAAAAGCTGTTATCAGGACTGCAGGATTTTTCCACAATGAAAATTCATACATCCAGCTGTAGCTTCCTGTACTGTTCTTAGTAATATTTTTTGAAATAATAGTTGATTGTTCTATCGCTGTTTCGTCAAACTCCGCTTTTTCTTGAATCTCTTCTGATTCTTGGATTTCTTCTGTTTCTTGAATCCCTTCTATTTTATCTGCCACGCTTGTTTCCTGAATTTCGGCTGTTTCTACATCCACTGCATCGTCTGATTCTAATACCATTTCTGTTTCCTTATTGTTTATCTGTTCGCCGCAGTTCTCACAAAATAGAGCATCATCCTTATTTTCATAACCGCATTTTTCACAAAACATATCTACCTCCTGCTCTCTTATATAATAAGCAAATTTTCATCGCACAAATGCCATTGAAAAAACCAAATCTGCAAATCCGTCATTGTCATCATCCCTGAATAAATAACTCTGCCCGTACTGTTTTCCTTCCTTCTCCCAGAAAATAACATCCATTACTTTGTCATCTGCCAATGCCATTTGTAAAATTCCTTCTCCATAGCTGCCCAATACCATATCGGTTGAATCTTCTTCATCATAAAAATACTTCTCTCCATCATATTTTGTATATTGATGAGTTAATAAAACCGATGTATTTGCTCCCATATGGGCCGAATCAGGACTATATTCACTAATAACAGCTGAGGAATAATGAATTTCTTCAGTATCCGGCAAATAGTTAACAGCCATAAGTTTCCACTCCCCCAATATGTCCATGTAAGAAAGTTCAACAGCTCCTTCAGGTATCTCATAGTAATATTCCTCAAAATGCCAATTGAAATCATCCTCATTTATTATTACAGAATCATTGGCTGCAGGTAAATTGTTCTCAGGTCCATTGTTTTCGGGACCGTTGGCGGGAGGCTGTTCCTCCTGAGGTATACTTTCCCTGCCCATTGGTGGTTTAGTTGAATTTTCAACAGTTTTTTGGGAATTCTTGCCTATGAATTGTCTTAAAAGAGAATATCCTCCGACTAATACAACAGCTAAAACAAGAAATACTGCTGCTTTTTTTATCAAGCCGGATTTTTTAGGCTTTGGAGTTCTTGGATATTCATATTCCTTTTCTATCTCTTGTTCGTAGCGCGACCCCCTTTCCTGTTTATTATATGACGCGTTTTCTTGTTCGGAATGTATACTATTGTCTGTGTCTTCATCAGATTGAATAAAAATCTCAGGAATGACTTCACTTCCACAATATTCACAAAACCTGCTTTCATCAGGTATATTTTTACCGCATGATTCACAAAACATATTTTCACCTCTACTTCCACGGTCTAATTTTTATAAAGCTAATAACAGACAATGCTAAAAGCATACCGCCTACAATTTTGCCGGCTTCAATTCCTTCAGCATCACCACTTAATTTATAATAGAGATAAAATCCGCCGAATGCCGTAAAAGCCATAAATAGCAGCCATAGCCCTGCAACATTTTTTTTAATCATAATAATTCACTCTGAACGATGATCAAATTTTGTTTCCGCATTTTTTACAGAACTTTGATCCTATGCTCAATTTTTCCCCGCAGTTTCTACAGAATTTCGGTGTTGTCGGGTTTTCCCGGTCTTTATTGATGCTCTCAGTCTCTGCTTTAGTTTCAGCTTTCATTTTGGCTTTACTTATTGTCTGTTCGACTTCTTCATCTGCCTCTATCTCAGGTGGTTCTTCTCCCGGTGAGATCATGGTGCCAATCATTCCCTTAAGTTCCTCATAGTTTAAAGACATGATGCACGCATTGTCAGTAACATCCAAAAACCACAGATAGTTTTCTGTTCTCATCAATGCCATTGCCAAATAATTTATAACACCTTCGTGATAAAAAACACTTCTTAAGCCTAATATGGTTTTTCTTTTTAAAAGCTCATCAAAGAAAATTTCACCGTTTTCTGATAGTTCAACCCTGCTGTCTCTATAAATTATTATACCTGCTTTAGAAAGCTCCTTAAGCGATTTTTCGAAATTAATTGGTTTTTCTTTCCAGCGAAGGTCTGCCAAAAATGCAGAGGCCCATCTTAAGTTTCTACCTTCTGAATTGTAGAGAAATTCGTTTTGCAAAATTTTATCTGTTATTTCAAATTCTATTTTTGAAGGGTCCAGGATATTTTCAAGCTTTGCCCTCTTGATGCTGTCTCCTATGGATAGCAAGCATATTAAGGCATCACCTGATAATTCCTGCTTTATTTTCTGCCTGTCTTCTGGTTCTCCAAGATATGATGCTAAAAGCTCTATAATCTCTGACTGGGACATGGGCATTACTTTTAAAATGTCATCTTCCTCACCGCAGAATGCAGCATCTTCTTCACCGGTAACTATATTGGTAAAAAGAAGGCTGTCATCCTCAAATAGGGCTGTCATTCCTGTAAAATTACGGGGTTTAAGGATAAGAGGCAGAAGATCCTCCCATCCTTCTACTATCTCCGTGCTCTTGGAGCTTTCTGTGAATCCAAAATATTCTGCAAACCGGTTTGCCTGAATTCCAAAATGTTTTCCTGCAGATAGTACAGTGTTTTTTGATATAGAGTATGTTATCTTGTTCATTTTTTGCCTCCTGCTAAAAATCTGTTGATAATTTCAACTTCGTCCGCTAAAAGCTTCATGACTTCTTCTGAGTTTGTTCCCATTTCTTTGAGTATGGCTTCTGCTTCAGCAGGGCTTAGTTTTCCTTCGCCAAATCCTATTTGCTTTAAAACTTCCATACCTTCAGCCAATTTTTCGTTTATAACTATCTTTGTTTTGCCTGCATCAGCATTTATTGCCTTTACTTGATACACATACTGGCTGTCGAACTGTTTTGTTGATTGTCTTATGCCTTCTGAAACGTCTGCTTCAGCATCTATTATTTCTCCAACCTTCGTTTTTCCCTTGCTTCTACGAATCCATTCATCAGATTTATATGAAATAGTTTTACTTACAACCTCTGGGTCATTGTATTTTCTTATTGTGCCGTCATTTTTCAATGCCTGTTCCAGATCTCCCAGGGTTCCGTAAGCATCAGCGCTTCTTGCATCTACCACCGTATAATCCATATCTTCGGCAAACTTTTCGACAGCCTCATGATTTACCGAACCGTCAGGGTTCAAAGGAAGCTGTCCGTCATTCCATACCTTGTATACTTCTTCGTTTTGAATGCTTTTAACCTTATAAGCAGGAATATCTTTGGCAATTACAGTGCCATCTTTAAGCTCAATTTCCATTCTATAGGTCTGATCCAAATCTATGCTTATTTTTTCTCCACTTTTCTTTTCAAGAGAGTTTAAATCGATATCGGCTTCCGTAAATTTCCTTGGTGCTGTGGTTTTTGGAGTTTTAAAATCACTTTTAACTGCAACACCCTTTATAGTTTTAACTCCCGATGTATCCATGGAATTTGTAGCCTGGACATTGCTTACATTTTTGGGGTCAAGACCTAATTCCAATGCTAAACGTTCACTTGTATTAAGTGATACTATTGCATCCTGTTTTACCTTAAAGTCATTGAATCCCTGGCGTGTATCATTGCCTGTCAATTTTTTTTCGTTCATTATTTTTTGTGCATGTTTGTTTATTTGAACATCTTTAACTGCACTTTCAAATTCTTTTTTAAGCTGTGGAGAATCAGGGTTGCCAGCTAATGCCTTCCTTGCCTGCTCAAGCTTTTCAACCTTTTCCAATCCAATTTTACCGCCTTCTTCATAAGCTGCTTTCCTGGCTGCTAATTTAGGATTTTTATTTACACTATTCTTGTATTTCTCTATTTTCTCAGCTGCAGCAGCTTTGGATTTATTTAAACTATCGTCAACCTGCCTGGATGCCTGCTTGTATGCATCTGTATCCTTCACATTTTTCGGTGGTGCAGCTTTTTTGACTGCGTCCTCGGTGCTTTGAGCAGATTTTTTGACAGCATCCTCGGTGCTTTGGGCTGCTTTTTTGGCTGCGTCATCAGCTGTTTGAGCTGCTTTGTTAGCAGCTGATGTTTTTAATTTTCCTGCCATTGAGGCTGCTTTTTTAGCTGCAGCAGCTGATTCACTTGCTTCCTTGCTGATTTGCTTTATTACCTTTGGCACATCTCCTACATTGGCATTTAGTACTCTTGAAGTTTTTTCTACTGCATCTGAAATTCCGTCAACAATATATTTTCCTGCTTTGGTTTTTGACAAAGCCTGCCCTGTTTTAGAAACAGCTAGACCAAGCCCTCTTAATCCCAAACCTATAGACCTTCCTATACCTTCGCCCACCAAAGTCTTTGTGATTGCAAGCTTCGCTCCTTCTGTCCAATCATCTCCACCCTTGTCAACATAATCCTTCATTGTATAACCTGCCTGACCAAGCTCCAAACCGGCTTCCACAACAGCAGCACCGGCAAGGGAAATTATACCCCGGGCTGCAAGACTGCCTGTTAAAAGCCCCACAGCCACGCGAAGCCCCATGGCCTTCCAGCTGTCTCCCCTTGCTATCTCTTCTCCTGATAATGCCAATCCTTGTTTGTATATATCCCAATCATTTTCTGCTTTTGGCAGTCCTCTGCTTCCTGCTATTTCTCCTCTTGTCCATCTGTTAAATGTTTTCTGGAATTTTTTTAAATCATCTTTATTAAACTCACCGTCAATTTTTTTCTGACTTCGAAGTATTTTAAGTTTCTTCGCTAACTCATCTGCATAATCGTCTCCGATGGCTCCTTTGGTTTCCAAATCTTTTTGAAGTTTTTTCATGCTTTTTTCAAAATTTACTTCACTTTCTGCCTGGCTTAATTTCTGATTATCCTTACGCTGCTGTTTTATTGCATCTTGTGCAGTTTCATAATCCTGGCCTAATACACCTGCATTTTCTGCCCGTGAAGCTACATGACTTGTTAGCTCATCTTCTGTGTATTCAGCTCCTGTTAATGGATTTGTATAGAGACCTGTTTTTTTGTTGTTAACATATATACTTTCTTCCCCTGTAACGGGGTCCTTGGTTACAAGGTCCCCATCCTTGTTCCTTCTTATATATGGACCGTAACCTCCACCTGGACCAATGCCCATGCTTCCCGCTGCTGCCGCTCCGGCACCCGCTATAGCAGCAAGAGCTGACATGGCTCCGATAGCTGCTGTCTCTCCTTCGTCTGCATGTTCGCTCCATTCTTCATCTGTATCAGTACCTGTCCACCAGCCATCATCACTGGCGGCAGCTTCATCTTCATCTTCTTCGCCTTCGGTTCCTGCAGGAATTACCCCCGTCATATTCCATTCATAAATATAGGCTATTACAGGATTTCCCATATGTCTTGAAGCAGTTGCATCATAAGGGCTGTTAGGGCCTAAGATCAGCTCGACAGTTAAAAGCTCGCCTTCTTCCTGTCCCTGAGGAGCTGGGGCTTGAAATTCTCCATTTATATTTTCAAACCAAATTTCTCCCAAATTAACTCCTAGGGGGTATACTATTGTACCTGTATCAGATTCCGTAGTATTAAAGTGTTCCGGGCGAAGGCCGGGCAAGAATCCCACAGAAACCGGAACGGAGTCTAGTGTATTTCTTACATTTTTTATTTGGTCTTCATAATAAGCTGACGAATTTACCGTTACTCTCAATGTTTCAAAAGCTGCCATCCTTTCAGGCAGTTCACTAAATTCAGCCGTTAAGCTCGTAACCTCTTTAACGGAAGGATAATCAGTTATGATTTTGTAATTTAAGGTGTTTCCGGAAACAGTGGCAAGGGTGTCATAAGTTGGGTCGTTGCCTGAAAATTCATTTTTGAATTCATGCGTTTCTGATATTCGGTATGTCTCCCGGTTACGTTCTACAAAATATGTCTTTATTTCTTTAAGCTCCCAAACTCCTGAATACTCCTTTGAACTGCCGGTTTCACTGCTTGCTCTTTTTACGCGGTCAACCCGTGCAAATATTTCGGATGCGCTGTCTGCCTGGGATTGGTCCATGACATTACCGTATGCGAATGAAATGGGTATTGTAATATAAACCTTGCCATCTTCCAAATACTCTTCGAATAAATAGCCGGCTGCACCCAAATGTTTAAATGAAAAATAACATTTCTGGTAATTGCCGTACAAGCCTTCTTCTCTTTCATAATTTGTCCAGGCGTTATTTACCGAATATTGTGTTATGGAATCAGCGTACCATCCGTCATCTTCAAGGAAGAGATTTACTGCGCTTGTGAATTTAAATTCGGAAAACTCGGGACTATCAATGCCGAAGGTTTCACTTTCACCATCCAGGGCTAATACCTGCCGGTTTTCTATTCTTCCCGACTCATCAAAGTTTCTTACTCCCACGGCTATTAAAGTTAAATCCATGGACATTGGAGGGGAAGCATTCATTGCATCGGTTAATGCTATATAACCCTGTAAGGTTCTGTCTTGAATTCCATATGCCTCGTAAGGGTCCTGCCATTCATCGGAAAAATTTGCAATTGATGAATAGGCGGGCACTATATTGCTTAAAATTATAAGCAGGGCTGCAGCTGCCGCAAGAGTTCTTTTCCTGCCGGCCAAGAGAATAAGGGCAATTATAAATATTACAGCTCCAACCAGATAACAGATTGCTCCCGTGAATTTAAGGGATGACAAAACACCTGCCAAAAACCCTAAGGTCATTCCCTTTATAACGACAGCTGCCGCCTTCCTTGACATCCGCCCCTTTGTAAAGGAGCATATGAAACCTATTAAAAAACCGTTCTTTCTCTTAAGTGCTCTTAGGCAGGCTGCAAGAGACGTTAAGCCGATAACACTGTTTTCTATTGATGCATTGCCGGTTAAAAAATTGTATACCATAAGTGCAATACCGATTCCTGCCAGGAATAGAGCAAACTTACCCTTTGTTTTTTTATTTTCATTTTTATCATCTTTGCTTTTATCCCTGGAGCCTGAAAAAAACAGTGTATTCATAAACCATGCATATATTCCTTTGCCGATAATTCCGCCTGCAGCTCCAATAAGCCCTGCATACATTCCTCCTTGGGCAAAAGTAAAAAAACTTGCTGTTGTAACCAATAAAGAAGAGGGCATGAGAATTTTCAGGTAGGATAAGGCTGCCTGTAGCGCCGATATGAATAAAGTTGTGAATAGAATTTTCGGTTTTTTTAGTATGGTGCCGATTCCAGAAATTGCTGCCTTAAAGCTTGCAGCGGTAAACCCGATAGGTCCCATGGTCGGGTCGGGAATATTAATTTTCTTTTTTATTGCTACAGTCATCTTACCAGCTCCTTCCTCCGCCGCCTCCTGAACCGCCTCCAGAGCTTCCCCCGCTGATGCTTGAGTTGCTCCTTTGGTGTTTTGAGGCTATATCTAATGAAAATATTTTCAAATCATTATCTAATCCCGTTGCAAAACTAACCGCGCTGAACCTGCCCTGCATGCCTTGCGAATTATACCAATTGGGCGGCTCTTTCATGATAGAGTCAAAGTTTTTCGCCCATTTGTCCGTTACGCCAAGTACCATTGCAAAGGGTAGTATATCATAAAAATAGTTAGGATTTTCATCAGCCAGAAGCTGAATTCTGTCTAATTCCGCAGCCTTAATAAACTCCTTAAATCCTGTTAATTTTTCTTCGTACCACCTGCCTGATTCTGTCCTGCGGCTGCAAAGGTTCGACAAAATTCCAAGTATCGCTGCTGCTGCTAATGAAATTAAACCCCTTATTGCATTGCCGGATAAGCTTAATGAATATATAAAAGTACCGCACACTGCTCCGCTAATAAACAGAGCAAAAAATAATTGTTTAAACCTTTCCCCTTTTTTCATTCCCTTCCAATTCTTCAAAATATGCATAAAGAAATAAAAAGCTGCCATTATAACTGCAGACATTATTATACTCTTTAACATAAGTCCTGCTTCACCAACATTGCCTGATTCTTTCATAACCCTATAGGAAAAGGGCAGTGTGCATATTACTCCTGACAAGAGAAGCAGAATGCGGCACAAGGTATTTGTTTTTTTGAAGATTCGGGTTTCTTCGTTATATTCAAAACTTGATTTAACTTGCTTTTTTATTCTCTCCCCCACAGAGTAAAACCTGTTTTCCAATTGATCTGTTCTTACATTTATCCCGTCCCCCATGTAAAACATTCCCTCAAACATTTCCTTTTCATATTCCTGGCTTTCTTCCGGAATATCTCTAAGTTTTGTAAGTGTAAAGATCTTTTTTGTGCCAAACATATTTTTTACGCTTTCTTCGGTGATTGACAAATATCCTTTATCTGCCCAATAAATTATTAGAGATGTTATATCGAACAAATCTACCCTGCCGTCGATTAAGTAACCAACATCTGCGCTGGTCAACCCTTGAGGGGGGTAAAATTCAACTGTTGGAAATATTTGTTTTTTGCGCCCCATGAATACCCACAAGACTGTGCCTAAAGCCGCACAGACAAGAGATAACACCCATCCGTAAGATATATCATTAATTTTTATTCTTTCTGCTTGTGAAAAATATCCTTCCGGAAGAGGCATGGCAATTGTAAGTGAATCATTAGGCTTAAGAGAAATCATCAAGGAGCCCTTTATGGTATTTCCGTCAATATACCAGTCCACACCGTCATGCTTTGTGCTTCCCTTTTGACCATGGGTGAAATAAAGCCTGTCAGGCGCAAAAGACTTTGGCATGTTTATTTTGAATGTAACGTTTTCAATTGTACAGTCCCAGTCATTTCCTATCAAGTTCCAGTAAAGTTCGTCTCTGTCATTTAAATAATCATCTCCTATGGTATACACATAACCAATTGTATATCTTTCCGAGAAGGAAGCGTATTTGTCAGGGTCGCCTATTTTAATTTCAATATTATTTGAGACTTTCTCAGTAGAAAACTTGTGCTCAAAAACATCTATATGAGAAATTAGTGCAGGCTTTCCTCTGTTTGTTCTCAAAGGCAGACTTCTTATGATGCCGTGCCTTTGCTCGATAAACCTGACATTAATTGTTTCGATTACCGCATAGCTGTTATTTTCATAAACCGTTATATCTATATCGTATGAAGTAATACTGAATGCTTCAGCACCATAAGCTGTTTCCGTCACAATAGTTAACATGAGGATGCAAGCAAAAATACAAAGCATAAGGTTTCTTTTCATTGACCCTACCTCTAATTAAATCTAATTTCTACATTTTGACGCTCATATTCTTCAGCCATAAAATATGGATATCTGTTGAATCCAAAAATTTTAGCAAACAAGTTTGAAGGGAATATTTCAACCTTGTTATTCATAACTTTAACTACGCCGTTATAGTATTTACGGGACTGAGATATTTCATCTTCCAAGGTTCTCAGATTGTTTTGCAAGTCCAGATAATTTTCGTTTGCTTTCAATTCAGGATAGCCTTCAGAAAGAGCAAAGAGAGATTTTATAGCACCGGACAGGATGTTTTCATTCTGCCCCCGCTCTTCTACAGACCTTGCATTTATTGCCATGTTCCTTGCCTGGACGATTCTTTCTAAGGTTTCTTTTTCATGTATTGAATACTGTTTTACTACTTCCACTAAATTCGGAATCATTTCGTATCGTTTCTTTAAATAAACATCCATGGTGGAATAAGCTTCTTCAATTTGATTTCGAAGCTTTACAAAACCGTTATATGACACAATCGCTGATATTGCCAATAAAACTATGATGACAACCAATCCTATTAGTATTTCCATCTTCTTCCCCTTTCTTTTATAGATATTATTAAATACCTGAAGTCACGCTCAGCCATAGCCGAATATACAAAACATAAACTATTAATGCCAAAATATTATAAACGAGCATTGCCTTTGCAAAATTGCTTTTATTGGGTTTTTGTTTATTAAAACTCCATCTTATAAGCAGTATAAAATTGACTATAGGAATCCAGGCAAAAAAAATCATAAGTATATACCGGCCGACTCCTATAATATCCGCACTTGCTCCTATGTAGGATTCAGACGGCTCTTGTGGGTATGCTTCTTTTCTGTATGGTTCAGATGGCTGTTGTGGTGTTGATTTTCTCCTGTAGGGCTCTGGCGGCTGACGCGGTATCGATTCTTTCCTGTAGGGCTCTGACGGCTGGTGCGTCGCCATTTGTCTCATAACAGGAGGCACCGGTCCTCGCTGCTCCCGGTAGCCGGACTCATTATTTGTATTGATACTGTCTATATCTATTCCGGATTCATTTCCAACTGATACTATTTTGCTGCCGCATTCCGAACAAAACACAGAGTCATCGGGAAGCTGTGTCCCGCAATTTTCACAAAACATTGTTTTCCTCCTTTTAATTTAATAATATACATCCGCACCTTTCACAATAATTATCTCGTATGTCACAAATATTGCGACAGCTTGCGCAAAAAATTATTGTATCCAAGGACTTATCATACTTTTCAAAGTAATTTAAATATTTGACCCCATGATAGTGCAGATAATCACCTATATTGAAATAATCATACCGAGCACTATCCTCATCCTTTAATTCAAAAATATCATTGTTCTGCTTGCGTATATAAACAATAAATTCTTTGTATTCTTCGGTATAAGCCTTCCCTTCGCTGTCTTTTTTTCTTCTCGTTTTCTGAAATACTTTTTTGTCTTTAACAATTCCATCCCAGTCCGGCTCATTAGCTCCTTTCTTAAATATAAATAAAAGACCTGTTCCCCAGAATACCGCCAAAATACCGCCGATAACCATAATACCCTCACTGTCAAAATCTATCTCCCCTGAAAGAATCATTATTGCGGGAACTATTATACTGATGCCTATGAGCCAAATAAAGCTGTACTTTCTGTCATTTTTAAAATATTTTTTTAAACTGTAATGATTTACATTGTTTGACCAGCCTATACCTCCCGCTCCTAATGCTTGAACATTCCCGTACTTGCCATCTCCGCTGTATATGGAGCCGCAGTTTGGACACGTTTTTTTCCTTTTTTCAATTCTATTGCCGCAATTCCAACAAAAAAAGTTTCCGTAACCAATAATTTTTTTAGCCATATTCTACCTCATTGCAATATATTTCTTTATCCCTCGATTATCGTCGGTGTAATCCCCGTTTCAAAACGGAATTTATTAATCATTTCATTCAAAGCCTCAGGCTCAATATCCGGCCGTACAATACGCAAATTTTGCATTTGTTTTTCATTGCCGTAGGTAAATGATATAAAATCACTCCCAATGGCCATTTCTTTCAGCCGGATGCCATCTTGATTAAATTTTGCAATTTTACCGTTAAAGAGAATTCCAAAATATGATACAAATATTTCTGTATCTTCTAAGCATTTAAGCTTATTTGGCGCTTCTTTGACTGAAATTTCGCTAATAACTGCAGTCTTGACCTTCAATATGAAGTTTTCGGTTATCAGTCTTGCAATTTTCAAATTATTAATTTTATCTATCAAGAGGTATATAAATATACCATCAGCAGCAATTATAAATATTATCAATACCATGATATGAAGAACAAGTTTTTCACTTTGAAGAGAAAAAAGCTGGAGTAAAGCTGCCGTCAAAAAAAATATTATTAAAATGTAAATAATGATTTTTCTTTTTATTGTATTCATCCCAACCACCCGAAACTGCATTGTTATTGTTACAGAATTCTTACTTGATTAGAGATTATAACAGTTAAACTGCAAAAAAAATCACCCGAAAAGGGTAATTCTTTAAAAAACAACCCTACCTTTTTCGGGTAGGTGTTTAATTTTGTTTTTCTGCCACCATGTCAATGAGTTCTGCCCGGCTTTGAATATTAAATTTGGAATAAATATTTTTTACGTAATATTTTACGGTATTTTCGCTTATAAAAAGCTCACCCGCAATAGTTTTGTAGGTTTTTCCCTGTAGAAGAAGTAATGCCACCTGTTTTTCTCTTTCCGACAAATTGCCGTATTCTGATATTTTGTCTATTTGACTGTTTTGTTTAAATTCCGGCATTACGACAAATGCAGTAAGAAATGTATATCCTTTAAGCAAAGTTGACAGGTATTTGTTCAGAAGAGGCAATAGTACCAAAGATACACAAACTACCGCAAAGGCAAACAGTGATGGATTTATGCTGTATAAATTATTTGCCATTAAGCTATTGCCTATAAGTCCGCCGGCTACTATACCCAATACATTGGCAGAAAGACCTGTGCCAAGAATTTTGGCAGGGTTTTTATGATAATCAAGCATCTCCCCAAATATGCTCCAAAAAAACAAATCATAAACACCATAGGAACCAAGCATAAGTGTATTTATTATAAAATAACTTATTGCAGAGCGGTCAAGGGCGATAAAAGCAATAAATGAAAGACCAATCATTGCAATTGCTACATATAGTATATATGATGACATTATCTTTTGAGAAAAAATTCTAAGAATCAATATTACGGCAACATAGGGAACTGCCCAATACCAGCTAGTGAGTGTTGCATGGTGTTCAAAGGCGGGATTTACCACATGGTACATTAATCCGGAATTTATTGTCAATATTACTATAAAGATATAAAAGAAGAGTAAAAGATTTGAAATGCTTAAGCTGCCATCCTTTTTATTACCGTAGTCCTCATTGTAATCCGTGGGTAGTCTTAAGCCCAGTATAAATGCAAATATTAACATAACAAGAGACAAGGTAAGCCCTACATTGGGAGATATATTTATTGCAACTACATTTAATAATATCATCAATATATTGGAAATAATCAGCATGTCTGCTGCTGTTTTTATTCGTTCATTCTTTTCTGATACACTTTTAAAATAAAATCCCCATGCAGCAATACAGCATCCCGAAACAATGGAACCGGTTATTATGCCCATAGTCCATAGTATTGAAGGCGAAAAGAAAAATATTAAGGACAAGGCGATAAAAAAGGGATAAGAAAAGAGGAAAAGCCGTTTTGCATGAAGTTTACTTTTTACAGTAAATCCGCCAAGCAGTAATCCCGAAAACATAGCGGCAGAACTCCAAATAATTATTGACTCCGATGCGAAATTATACTCTTTGGCAAGTTGTTGAAAAATTTGCCCTTCAAAAAGAAATGACAGCATCCATGAAGAGAACAAGGAATGAACCATTACAGCCAAATTGCGTTCATTCAAATCAAAGAAGAGAATATTTCGTTGTTTGTCATTATTTGTCATCTTTTCTGCCCCCCTGAACATTCACAGATACTTATCATACAAACAAATATTTCAATTGAATTTCGCATGTATAAAATATATTATAATAGATTATTTAATAATTGACAATCCCCCTACTTAAAAAAGGTAGGGGGATTTGAGTTGCAAACCTATCTTTGTTATACTAATCAATATCAGTAATTGCAGCTTCTTCATCAGAGCTTTTTATTTTGAAAAAATCCATCAAAGTATCCTTTGTACTTCTTGGAACCTTGGTTACTGCCTTAAAAGCGGACTTTGACCATACACCAATTATTGATATTAAATCCTTTGATATTATTTCACCAAGCATTTTACAAGCTTGTACAGTTGCAGT
>Ga0123334_1001241_pt1 | contig 32684 bp, 23 predicted proteins | sample BiotimSIPDNA_FD_89706 | JGI IMG/M metagenome (GOLD analysis project Ga0123334, IMG submission 89706) | Anaerobic biogas reactor microbial communites from Washington, USA - Biogas_R1 time_0 SIP DNA | ecosystem: Engineered > Bioreactor > Anaerobic > Unclassified | place: Washington, USA...
TACTCACTGGACCGGAACAGCTTGTTTTTTACCTCATTGAATTCTCTTTGAAATGGGTCTAAAAGCCCAAAGGCGCGAAACACATACTGATATGTCTGTTCCCCTACTGTAATTATTACTTTAGGAGCGAAAATCTCGATTTCTTCCAGCATGAAATGCAGGCAATTCATAGTTTGCTGATCATCCGGCTGCCCCATTAATCCATCACACTGCCGACGGGTCAATAAACATCTATTGTCCGCATTTATAAGGACTCCATCGAATAAGACCTCTTTGTTTCTTCGCAGGGTGCATATCTTGGGCTGGCATCTGACCATAAAGGTGTGATAAACCCCGGATTCCCCTCCGGCCATCCGGGCAATTTGCTGACGAATGCCGGAATACTTTGATTTGGTCCATGACTGGTCACATTCGTTGGAGAAGATAATCATTATATCCGGATCCAAGTCTCCTTTCCCGGTTGAAGGTCTGTGGCAGCATACCCTGACTTCACTGCACCGGGAACAATTATGGATTCGTTCCTCCATCTTTACTATTCTGCTGATAGTTTTTTCCTTACGCAACATATCTCCCCGGACCACCCTCTTTAGGTTGATAAGGTAAGACTTGATTCAGGTGGAGTTTTGACTCCATCTGAATCTTAGTCGCACGGATCCAGGGACTTAACTGCCCTTGGGCACCCGCCGTCTATAGAGGCGGGGGACTTAGGGCAGATTAGTCATCGGATCTATAAGCCTGAACCCCATTTTACGCCTTCCAAATTGTTCCTTATAAAGTTTTCTACTTAAAGTAAAGGATTTCCTGCTTGTATTATTCTCTTTTGTCGACCTTCTGCAAATAATGTCGGGTCGTTCCGTTTATTCCCCAAGTGGCTTCTCCCATTTTGGTGGAAATATAGGCTCGAATATTAGCGTCTAATTCAGGGTTGGAATGGTCAAAGATCATGTAAAATGCCCGCATCATGCTGGCAAAGTTATCAAAAACCCGATGGGGAGGAGCATTGCTCAGAGTCTCATCATGACGGCCATAGTAATAAATAAATCTTTTTACGGTCCAGAGAATTTCCGCATTGCTCCAAACTCTTTTCTCCAGAATTTCTTCCATTAACGCTTCTGGGCCAATCTCCAATTCCCTTAATGTTATTTCTATCCAATCATTGCTTTCTATTATAGTCTTCATCCTCTACCTCCGTAATTATCCGGAATTGAATCTTCTGACCGTGATGTCCTTGTAAGTCTCTCTACTTATTATATCGGTATTTTCCACGGCCGCCTTTGCACTTTCTCATAAAAAATTATTCAAGGCTATAACCAGTATAGCCCTAAGTAGCTTTTATTCATAATTTGTATGGACGGGATAACTAAGGTTACCATTCCTGTGCCATGGGAAAGCCATACTCTTTATCGAAAATTTGAATAGCTGCCTCGTTAACATCACAGATTTCCCCAAAATCGCGATCTTGCCCCTTAATCCGCTCGTCATGTAATCCGGTGAGTATCTGAGCCGCCGTCTCCAGTTGAGCAAACTGTGAGTTCAATGTTTCGGTGTATGTGGGCTTGCTTGCCATTTCACATTGGATGCGAAGGCAGTGCAAGTAATGCTTGAATGAATCCCCTTCTTTGTAGTTCGTCGATGACGGCATGGCGCCGCCGAACAGGACGCTACTGTATTCATTCGCCATTTGCGTTGGCGTTGCCAGCCTTCCAAGAATCCCTGCCCGGTGGGCAACATCGAGATAGGTAACTTTGAACTCGGAAAGCGCCTGTGGGCAATAAAACCATGTGGTGCGACGGCTGGGGTCATCGCTCTCCGTTGTCTTAAAATGCTCCGGCTGAAACCAGCGGACATTTAAAAAATTTCCTGCTGCTATGGCATCACACTTTGCCAATGCGAGCGGGAGCATTTGGTGATTGGCGTACCCAACGACGACCTCTTTCCCTTGTCTCTTAATGCCAGCCACGAGAGACAGCAAATTAGCTACCCATAAGGGCTTGTCGACAAGGTAGTACCGTTCGGGGTGTTCGCACACAATGTAAACACCGTCAACATCCCAGTTTTCTGCGCTTTGGATAATGCTTTCAACCTGAGTGTCTTCTGATAAAACGTCCTTCCCAAGAGCAATGGTAAGAAGCGTCCGCTGACCGCTGGCCGCCGCTCTCGCTTGGTCTGCGATTGCTCGTTGCACCTTACCCCAACGCTCATCAATTTTATTAATGATGCTTGAGGGAAGGATGAATGCCTCGGAACCTATGGTGGAATTTATGTTGGCGAGCTTAATTAGCAAATCACTGCAATCGCCCATCTCAATGCTCGTAAAATCCGATTGCGGCCAGTAGTCATGCGTCTGTAGGTTCTTTTGATAGATACGCGGCGCATAAAGCTGGGGGTCAAAAAGCACAGAACCGCCAACCTTACGCATTGAGTCAGCAAAAGGCTTCAACTTGTTAGTTGGGTGAATATTCTGCGGGCTGAGAATCACCGTAGCTTCGCCCCATGCTGCGCTCAGGTCTTTGCACATAGCTTGCATACCGTGTCCCATTTGTAAGTAGAATTTCATAGTTTCGCCTCCTCATACTGAAGTGTTGGCTTCGCTGCTGTTAGCCAGTTCAGCGCCTGTGTCGCATTCTTAGGCCTGCGCGACGGGAACTTGCCCATTAGCGAACTAAGAAGCCCCATAAACTGCTGTTGGGTGTCCCCGTGTATCTGGAAGGTTACCGGGGTTATCGTCTCTGTCCGCTGGAGAATATCCAGATGGCTTACAGCCCCTTCGCTAAACGGGTTTTTGCCTGATAAGCACTCATAAGTCACAACGCCGATAGAGAACAAGTCAGCCCGCGAATCAATGTCACTTTTGAGATTGTTAAATTGCTCTGGTGCGGCGTAGCCAGGCGTGTGCGGGCCCATCAGTGCCTCCGTTTTAGTGAGCGACGGCACCCCAAGGATTCTTGCTATCCCAAAGTCCAGAAAGTTCACTTTACCATCTGCCGAAACGATAATGTTTTCCGGCTTTATATCACGATGAACGATGTTCTTGACTTCCAGTTGCTTAATAAACGCCAGCCCTTGCTCCAAAAAATCAACGGCTTCTTTCAAAGAGAAGCCTTCGCCACGCAGCAAGCGTTTCCTCAATTCTTCCCCGTCTACGCGTTGCTCGATGACGTACAATGTGTCAGACCCGACATATGTAACGTGGCCGGTTTCGTAGATTTGAGGAACGCAATCGAAGTCCGTTTCTGTGCTGATGTCTATCTCGCGCTGGGAGCGGGCATCAGTCTTGAAGAACAGCTTGATGACAACGCTCCCGTAAGCGGGGTGCGTTGCGCTGTAAACGACTTTTTGCCCGCCGCGAGCTAATTGCTGCAAATCGGAGAGCGTTGCCTTCAATTCCTCAAAGTCACGCATACTGTATCCCTCCTTCGCGAGCTAATGATTTGCCAATCCACTCATTAAACTGGAACGATAAATAACTGGACGGTAGGGAAAACGGCTTGGCTTCAATAATGCGCCGGAATTGTGAGTCTTTGCCGTACAAGCCCAACCCAAAGCGTTTGAATGTCTTAACCGTCGTTCCCTGCGGGTGCGCTGAGTTAGTGAGCGCATAGGACTGCGAGGCAAAGCGCGTGTTGAGGTGTGTTTGCTCAACAACCTTATTTATGTCGTTTAGCTTTGCCTCTACCGCAATCAATTTCGTAAGGCTGAAGACTTCGCGTAATTCACGAACACGCCAGCTACATCCACGGTATGATACCAGCTTGGCGTCCATTAGCTTTTCCAGAGAGGCTAATGTCTGTTTTTCAGGGAAACCAAGCGTCGAGATTATCTTTGACCCGATTACGTCCTCGGTAGTGCATAGATAAGACAGCAGCTTGAGGTCGAAAACGTCTAATGCCTCACGCTTATCTGACCAATTATCGGCAATTGATGGCAAGTAGGATGCAAAAACAACATCGGGGAACCCAGAGTCGATTCGTGGCTCAACAAAGACGGCAAGCTGGGTCTTCTTATTGTTGCGAATGAAAGTGTTGCAGTAGTAATCAATGAACTGCCCCACGAGTTCGTATTCATCGCCCACAGTTGCAGGGCGTGTATACAAGCCGATATCAGGTCGGCTGTTCTTCATTATCATTACCTGACTCATGCACAAACGCCTCCTTGTCAGGAATACAGGGAATGCAGACCCTGTTCCTTTCTATTATAATATTCCATGAATCACTCCTCAAACCCCGAATCTCTTACCCGCAGCGTTCGGCAGTTTTCGGAAATTGTCCGCACGGTCTGCTGAGAGAAGCCCTCATCGGTTTCGGCTTCAACTTCGAGCGAGACTTTAACCTTCGCGCCGCTGACCGAGGTCAGGTGCTGGATGATTTCTTCAACGTACTTCTGGACATCACGGTTGATACGTGTGGTGTCGAGGTCAGCGGACATGAAGAACCGCCTGTTTTTCGGTGCGGCAGGCTGAGTCGGCACGGGGTCTTCGTGAACTTCATACCCGGTACCAGTGCCGCCCGGTGTGTACGGCTGGTAGGTCATTGTTGATTCGCCGCCGCTTGTGCTTGCCGGAACTGACACACCTGCGGCTGCAGCACAAGCCGCCGCTTCTGCCTGACGCTTTGCGTCATCGTCGGCAAGTTGCTTCTGGGCGACGGAGACTTTGACCAAGAAGCCTGAACGCTCGACGATGCCAACGTACTGGTTGAACTTCAGGTCGATGTAGCGTGTGCCGTCAAAGCCGGAGGCAAAGGCGAAATACTGGTCGGAGTTGAGTCCCGTCTGGATTGCCTTGTCGAGGACGGTGTCGTTTGCTAAACGCGGGAGGTAGCAATATGTGCAGAGGTACTCCCATAATTTTTTGACGGAGATATTGTCCGAGTCTTTCCACAGCACATTGTCCAGTTCCATAAGGAGCAGAGCCGGAGCCCATGTCGTGATAATCTGCTCGTTCTGGAGCATCTTCTTGGCAGCTTTGTAGATGATGCTGTCGTTGCCGCCGCTGATGCGGATGGTGTCCCAGACGATGGTCTTCATGTCCGCAGCCTTGTCGATGTACGGCACGAGGAGCCAGCAGTAGGCTTCCTTAATCCGTACGTCCAATGTCTCATTGCTTCGGCGGAGGTTGTTGTCGGTCTCGCGATTTTGCGCCGCGTCGAGGTTCAAGTCCTCGCTATCGTCCTTTATGGATTTCCAAGCGATGTAAAGTCGAACGGCCTGTTTAAGGGAAGTCATCAGATCTTGGTCCGGCGCAATGAAGGCAAGCATATTACGGTAGATGCGCGGCGTGTTGCCACGGTTGTTCAGGATATCCGTGACCGCCGTCATCGCTATATTGCGTGGATTGGATGCCTTATACTCGTCGGTTGGGCGCAACACCACAAGGCGGGCGGTCTGGTCGTCCGGTACGTCAAGGGAGGACGACGGGCAAATATGGAGGCCCGCAAAAGGCTGCTCTTTGCGGAGAGTGCGTAACCTCGTCTCGATTTCATATTCAACATCGGAAGCCGCTATTTGGGTGGCACGGTCTTCGACGGTCTTACGGAGCGTCGGGCGGGTGTCATACCAGAAGCGGTCTCCTGACGGATTTGTGTAGAGATAAGCCAGTACGGAGGTCAGTGTACTCAATGCGTCGTTGAAGTTGGCGATGTTCTCGCCGGGCTGAACCACGCCGAGGCGAATGCGCGAAGCCTCTATGCCGCGCACATTCTGGTCGCGGCTGGTCGGTGCGGAGCCGAGCATAACCGTCCTTGCCACGCGACGGGCAGCCAGTTTGCCGCCATAGCGCGGATTAGACTGGTCCTTCTGGTACGGGATAGACTTCTTGCCATCCACCTCACGGTCAACGAGGGCGTTCCAACCTTCGGAGAGATGCCGCGTCAGTTCGTCACGGACATTCGGCACATCAAGCGGGATAGATCCCGGCATTATCATTAGGCTGGCATCGTTGCCCATCCAGAGTTCATGGATAACCGCCGCCATCAAACGCAGGACGCCACGGGTGCGCTGGAAGCGCTCCAATGTCGCCCAGTCCTCGTAAAGGCGGTCGAACACCTCGGGGTGAATAGGGTAGCAGGAAACCATTCTGTCACGGTATTCCACCTCGCGGGCTTCGAGCGGGAAGTCGCTCTGGTTCTCGTTATACATTTGGCTGAACTTGGCGCAGACAGCATCACGCCCGTCAGGGTTCTTGCAGTCGAGGAACAAACGGCGGCGCACAACTTCGAAGCCCTCATTGGCGGCGACAGGTTTCCATATAGACTCCATACGCCCAAAGGTATGCTCTATTGTTTCAAGCGCAATTTTGCCTGCCTCTCCGCCAATTTCAATCTCCGACTCTGGGATAGACGCCACCACGAGACTGTTTTTGCTTGCTCTTGCCGCTTCGGTTACTTCCTGAATGAAGGAAATGAAGTTATCAAAAGTTCCGGCGGGCAGACCGTTAACACCATATATTTTCTTGGCGTATGCCACCACCTCGTCCATCAGGATGAGGCACGGAGCAGCGGCATCAAAGAGGTTTTTCAAAACTTCCGAGCCGGGGGAAACCCCTTTTTTATCTGCCTCTTTCACATAGTCATAGATTTTCGGGTTGCCGGAAGACTCCGCAAGCTGTGCCGCCATCTCGCCCCACAACGTGTTTATGGTAATGCCGGGCATGTTGTTTGGACGCTTGCTCTTCGTGGGATCAAGTGCGGTGCCGACGAGAACGGCCACGTTCGCTTTTGGCAGTGCTGTAACATCTGCACGCTGTAAAACGGGCTTTACGTTCGGAATTTTATCAATTGAAACGCGTCCGCGCATCATATGGTAAAGTGCAAGCATGGAGTGGGTTTTACCACCGCCAAACGCCGTCTTGAGCTGAATAACAGGCTCGCCGTCCTTTCCGCAAATGCGGCGGAGCGATTGTTCCAACAAGCCGGTCATTCCCTCTGTAACGTATGTACGGGCGAAGAACTCTACAGGATCGCGGTATTCGTATGCTCCTTCCCCACGGGCCACCTGGGCCAGATCGGCAGCGAACTCGGCGTTCTTGTACCGCCCCTGGGCCACGTCGGGGTGTGGCTCGATTACGGCGCGCCAACTGGAAAGCCCTTGTATGGGCGTTGTTATCAAAGTGTTATTTCTATTGACACGTCCGGGCAACTGTATAGATAGTAGGTCTCTTCCGGGCGCCCTGATAGAATTTAAATTAGCGTCTATGCCACTCACAATAACCATGCTTGAACCACCAGCGGAACCATAGCGCAGGGTGCGAAGCAAAACTCTAATTTCCTCCGCGCTTTCAGGATCGATTTGCTCGCAGAGCCTTGACATGGTATCCAACGCACGCCAAGTATCATCATCGGAAAAATCTTCCCCTCCCAGGTGGGCCAGCTTGTTGCGCACCCCTACCAGTTCCTTAGCCCAGGTGCGATGGTCTACTGAGAGCCTTTTGCGGAATACTTGCTGCCAATGTAAATCAAATAGTAAAAGGCAGCGGGCGATATCCAGTGAATCCACCAGTTCCGCCCACTCGCCTGAATAAGGCAAATCGCGCTTCTGATCATCATAGAGGATATCCACAACTGCCAGTTCCCACCACTTATCCCCCACCGCTCGGCTCAGTTCCAGAGCGATATAGGGCGCTAATGCCCCCAGCAACAGCCTGAATCCCTGCGCAACCTGCATGTGATTGTTCCCCACAGTTATCTCCCCCTATTCCCTATTGTTCAGCATCGATATCGAAAAGCGTCATTGGCTTGACATCTCTCATGCGCGCAACCAATCCAGCCGCTTTAGACTGAACCTCCGGCCATGCGATGACGAGCGAGTTATAGGCGTAGGCTTCCTGCGCCCATCCTTTGCGATCCGCGATGGTGAACAGGCGATATGCCAGAGCCTTGGCGTGTTCCGGCTCGGATGTGAAGATGTCGGCGACAATTTTCGCCGCACCGGCCACGCCGTCTTTTTCCATTGCGCAGGTAAGCTGCTGTGTTAACAGCCAAATAATCCCTCTCTCCGTCTTTGCGGGGATTTCATCCCGCGCCAACAGATGCACCACACCTTTTTCAGCGTAGAGAATTCCAGCCGTGCGCAGCTTGTCCACCGACGTATTTTTAGCCCGTGCCAGCACATCCGCCTCTCCGAACTTCATATCGTTGAAGGCGTACTGTGTATAAAGGTCAACGCAGAAGCGGCTGTCGCGGTCCAGTTCGCCGTCCTGCTCAGTAAAATAAAGGTCGAGCTCTTGATTGATGATTTGCAAAGCCGAGCGGACGCTCATCGGCGTTCCGTCCGCTTCCATAACCTTGGAGAAGCGGGAGTACACACCCATGCCGGGGCCGATTGCGCTCTGCGCCAAGTCCACCGGGGCGATGTTGCTTGCTTGCAGTTTCTGCAGGGCGGGCTTCAGTTCACGCTTCAGCGTTTTGATGAAGTCGCGACGGGTGCAAACCGGCGCGTCAGCGGGACGCTTGCGGCAGACGAGGACGATGGAGGATGCGAGGGCATTGACATCTACTTTTAATCCTGTTGGTCGTTCGCTTCTAACTGGCCATGTACCAGTGATGGTAAACCCCGATTGAATTATTGCTGAAAGCATGGTTTCCCAACCAGTTGAAGCGGTTTTTTCCCCTTCATTTTCACTTTGTTTATAAGCATAATAAACTGTCACAGGATAATCTTCCCGTGTGTATAGGTTTATTTTGCTGAACGCCTGCAACATCCCACCTTCGAAAAATTGATTTGCCTCGCTCCTGTTTCCGTCGAATCTATAAGGCGAAGCTACTAATTCTTCTGCTTTAGGCACAAGCATCGTCTTAAATAAATCCGGGTAAGTCTTTTGCAATGAGTGGCGAAGCCAAACATAAAAGAAATCACTTAGGTCTGCATAACAAATATTATCGTAGTAAGGTGGATCTGTGGAAACCATAATATTCCTTAGCCCATTATCAGTCTGCGCATCACCCTGAATAGCATAACCTACCCTTGTGGCTGAGAAGTTGTTCAAGACTTTGCATATGCCACCCAAACTGACAAGAAAATCACCGGCTGACTCGTTAAAAACATTATTCTCAGTAAAGTCCCAAGTCATTGCAATCGCTTGTCTGCTGAATAACTGTACTGCTTGGTCACGAGTCACCGACCACGGCACAAGCGCATTGTCGATATTTGTCATTTTACTAATAGCAAGAGCAAGGTAAACTCCGATTGCTTTCGCATAGTCATCGCTTCCACCATCTGTAACAATTAATTGTTGGGCTTCAGGGATAATTTCAGCGAAGGTCGATAGTGATGTGAGTTGCCGACTTGTAAACAGTTCGGAAAAACGAGTGTATCCGTATAGTGGCAGTTGGTCTGCCGCTTTTCCGCACAATTCACCGTCAGGATACCAGTCAGGTGCGCTGCACTTAGCTATTTCAATTTGTTCTGCGTTAGCTGTTATATAGATCCGTCCGCTGGTTCCGCCTGCCACTACAGCTATAGGCACAAAGCCGATTCTTTTTGACTGACCTTCGGACTTTATATAGCTGCTCTCAACAGGAGAATCGCAATAAATACAACGAAATTGACCTCTTCCGGATTTTGGTGGTTGTGGCGCGTTCTTCCCATACCTCACCTCATAGCGAATAGACTTACCTTCGATAATAGGCTGTATATACGCCTCCTTGCCCTTCTTTTTCGACAACTCAAAACTGCTCGCCAATGGCATCTCACACCCACAAGCAGGGTTCGGGCATTTTACCGTTCGCGCCCAAATCCAGGCGATGACGGTATGCTCCTGCCCGTGTTCGTCTTTCACCTTCGGGTAGAGATGCCCAATACGCTCGAAGGCTTTCTGCTTCATCCACTCGCCGTAGTAGCGCACATCCTCCGCAAGGCCTTGAGCCCCTTTCCAGTTTTCGGGGTCACGGCTATTGGCGTATTTGCCGACAACGGCCGGGTGAATCGGAGGCTGCCCGGCAAACTTCGGCGGTATCTCAATCATCGCCTTATTGATCATTACTGCGACGGGGTTTAAGTCTGCGGCGTAGGCTTCCAAGCCCAGCCGCTGCGCTTCCAGCGGAATAGACCCGCCGCCCGCGAAGGGGTCAAGCAGAGCGGGCGGGTTACCGTCTGTGGACTTCATTATCTCAGCTTTCGCCACGGCAAGGACTTCTTCGTTGTTAGAGTTCTCCCACTTTACAAGCTGCTCCAGTATGCCGAAAAGACGCTGACGTTCAGCGTTCTGCTCCTCTTCGGTAGGAAACTGCTCCGGCAGACACGACGGATCATCCACAAGCGAAGACCAGATAACCGCTCGCGCAGCAGCCAGAGGCCGCCTCGCCCACCATAAATGCAGCGTGGATGGATGCCCATGACGGATGGATTTCTCCCTCGCAGATTGCTTATTTATTGCGTCAAGCGGCAAAGCCACTTCGATAAGCTTTTTCTTATATTCCATTTGGGTTTTCCTCGCTTCTATATATTACTTCCGAACTGCCCGTCAAATCCGCGATGTCGTAGTTCACACTTGTCGCGGCGAAATCAGGCCGCTCTCGGAAGGGTTTCTTCAAGTAAACTGTTTTGGTTGCGCCGCCATCCACTTCCACAATCGCCAAAATATACTCGTCGGGCTTGTTGAACGCCGTGAGAATCTCGTTCTTGCTGACCGTGAAGGTGGCCGCGCCTTTGACCCTGCCTTTGACTTCGATGAAGCGGAGCGGCTCAAAGTCCTTGCTACGCTTTTCTTGTGGAATGAGCGACTCCACATCATAGCCGACTTTCGCCGCGCTAACATCGGTCGGGATGTAGCCGAGAGACCTTTCTATGTCCATCACGGCTTTCATGGCGGCAAGCTCAATCTCGCGCCGCGCCACAGCGTCGGCGGCAAAAGGGTCAACCCTACCCGTCAGCTTGTTCAGCAAGCCGCGCGGGATAACCAGCGCGCCGCCGACCACCACGGGCGGCATAGCGGAGATGAGTTTTTCGGTCTCCAGTTCGGCGAGCCGCTTTTGCATACGAGCTTCCAAATCCTCCGCCCGCTGCGCCGCTTTTTGAGCGTTTAGCTTGGCGTTCATCTTGCCCGCCTGCTCCTTCACCTTCAGCTCTCCGGCGCGGAAGTCCCAGTATTGTATTTCTGCTGTCAAGCGGTCTTTGACAGCCTTGGTGGTTTTATCAATAAGTTTTGTCTTTCGCTCCCGCACCTCGGCGACGTGGGCGGGGATAACCTGCGAGATGGCGTAGCCAACAGCAATGTCCTCCACGTTCGTTTGCAGCCATTGCTGGCTTTCGAGGAAGGAGCGGATACCAGATTGCTCGTCCTCTTTGGCGGAACGGTAATCGAGATATGGCGCGTATCCGGCGTTCGCTGCCGAGCCGTCCTCTTTAATCTCCACGAAGTGAATGTGCTTGGAGATGACCCGCTTACTACCGTTCGGCAGGATAACGCCATCCTGCACGGAGTCCTCTACATAGAACAGAAGCCTCGGCTCTGTGTCGTAGTCACTGTCGTCGATGAAGACCGCGCCGCGCTTTAACACATCTTGATTGCGCTCACGCACAAGGTCGATGGTCGCTTCCAGAAGCGGATGTCCCGGCGCAATCAAGGCGGCGGGAACTTGCCCTTGGATGTTGCAGTAGGGCTTGTCAAAGCAGACCCGTTCGTAGCGTTGCAGGACGGGTTCGCCGAATCCTATCTGCATATCTCTGTTGCGAACGGCAAACGGCACGGAGGTTATTTCATAGCGTCCTTTTTCGCGGGCGCGGATTTTGCCGCCCACGCTGGTGAACGCCTCTATAAAGAACGATTCGATAAAATGCGGCTGCAGCTTGTGAGCTTCCATCCGCTCCATATCCTCGCGAATAGCCATAACCTGATGGACGTCCATCGTGTTTTCGGTCAGGGCGTGTTCATCGAGGAGCGCCCGCAAAGCGTCACGGTCGAGGGAGTGGTCTACCACTTGGTAGAGCCTTGCCCGCACTTCGGGGTCGTTGCCATAGCGCACGGCTTCGAGTATCAGATCTTTTAGCGACTTGTTGTCAAAGGACACTTTGCCCAGAACATCAAAGACCTTTCCGTGAAGTGCTTCACGCTCTTGCTCCAGTTTCTCAAAGAGCCGTTGGAAGACCATGCCTTCGCGGGTTTCCTTGGAGACCAGGTTCCACAGGTGGCAGACCTCCGTCTGCCCGATGCGGTGGATTCGCCCAAAGCGCTGCTCGATGCGATTGGGGTTCCACGGCAGGTCGTAGTTCACCATCAAATGCGCCCGCTGAAGGTTGATGCCTTCGCCGGCGGCGTCGGTGGCGATGAGTATTCGTACATCCTTATCCTGTTTAAACAATTCTTCAACCTTGCGCCGCTCGTCGCGGAGCAGGCCTCCATGTATGGTTACGACCGCTTCCTCACTGCCGAGCAAGGAACGGATTTTATCCGTCAGGTAGCGGAGCGTGTCGCGGTGTTCCGTAAAAATAATCAGCTTCTCGCGGGCGCCATCCGTCCCGAACATATAGCTGTTGTCTTGGAGCAATTTGGATAGCTCATCCCATTTGCGGTCTACGCCGCTTTGCCGCACGTCGTTTGCCATGCGCTCCAGTTTTTTCAGTGTGTTAATTTCCGCTTCCAATTCGGCGATGGTCTGCGCCGCCGACGCTTGGTCGGCAACCTTTTCCTCGGCGTCTTCCAGTTCTGCGGAGGGCATATCGTCATCGTCATAATCTTCATAGGAAGCAGCAGTGAATGTATAGTCAGCCGCCCGTTTGCCCAGACGCTCCTCGGCAAGACGGTTTTCCAAACGCTCGCGGCGGCGCTTCAATGATTGATAGATGGCTTCCGGCGAGGAAGCAAGCCTACGCTGCAAGATGGTCAGGGCGAAACCGACTGTATTCTTACGGTCGTTGTTAAGCTGGTCGGCGCGGTTAAACTCTTCCTGCACATAGTCTGTCACAGCGGTGTAAAGCTGCGCTTCTTTAGGAGAGAGATCATAGTTGACCGTATACGCCCTGCGCTCAGGAAACAGCGGAGTACCGTCGAACTTTAACAAATCCTCTTTTACAAGGCGGCGCATCACATCGGACACGTCCACAGCCTGATTTCCACTTCGCGCGACGCCTTCAAAACGGTCTTGGTCGATGAGGGACATGAAGAGTTGGAAGTCCTCCTCTTTGCCATTATGCGGCGTGGCGGTCAGGAGCAGAAAATGCCTCGTGATAGAGGATAGTAACCGCCCAAGCTGAAACCGCTTTGTGTATTTGATTTCGCCGCCCCATACGGTTGCGGACATTTTGTGTGCCTCATCGCAAACTATCAAGTCCCAGTCAGTGGCACGTAGTTTCTCCCGAATATCCTCATTGCGTGACAGTTTGTCCAAACGGGCGATGCAAAGATTCGCTTCCGTGAACACATTTCCTGTAACCGCTGATTCGATTCGATCATTGGTGAGTATCTCGAACCGCAGGTTGAACTTGCGGTAAAGTTCGTCCTGCCACTGCTCCGCTAAATTGCCCGGCGAAACTATCATACAGCGTTTCAGGTCGCCCCGGACAAGCAGTTCCTTGAGAAACAACCCCGTCATAATGGTTTTACCCGCACCGGGATCGTCTGCAAGAATATAACGGAGCGGCAGCCTTGGGAGCATTTCCTGATAGACTGCCGAAATCTGGTGCGGTAGAGGTTCAATTTCCGATGTATGTACTGCAAGATATGGGTCAAAAATATGTGCGAGGTTAATGCGGTAGGCCTCTGACGTGAGCCGCAGAAGATTGGCATCCGCATCAAAACTCCAGGGCAGGCTATTGTCTCCAACGTCCAGTCGTTCCTCGTCTTCACGGTATAGTATCTGCTCGGCTACATTGCCAGTAGCGTTTTTGATAGTAACTGTCATGGCATTCGTGCCGTGCCATTTGACCGCAACGACACTCACCGGCATGTTCCTAGCAATACCGATGACGGTTGCGCCTACGGTTATATCTTCAAGTCGAGCCATACGCTGACTCCTCCTTTACTCAGTTATCGTAGCTCCTTCCCCTGGATTATCTTCATCAGGGACAAATTCCATAATATCGGATATATCACACTCTATACTTTACATATACGCAGAAGGATTTCGGTATTTACATTCTCGACTTTACCCAGTTTGGCAATTGAAGCGGAACTGATACCTGTCATTTTTCCACAACCAAATGACATCAGCATGCCACTAACGAACTTGAATAAATTCCTTAATAGTTTATCTTTCGGCTAACAATTGTTATTCCCTGCCGAGTGCGGCTTTTCTTGTGGATTAAACATCGACCGTCTATACTGGATATTATTGAGGTGATTTAATATGCCCTTTGACGGATTGACAATTATGCATCTGACCGGAGAACTCAACCAGTTGTTGGCAGGTCAGCGCATTGAAAAGATTTTTCAGCCAGAGAAGGATGAGCTGACTCTGGTTATCAGAGGCAAAAAAGGCAGCCATCGTCTTACCGTCTCCGTAAATGCCCGCTGGGGCCGCATGTATATTTCTCAGGAACGCAGAGAAAACCCGCTCCAGCCATCGGCTTTTTGTATGCTGCTGAGAAAACATCTGGAAGGAGCCAAAATCATCGACTTTGCTCAGCAGGGTTTTGATCGGATCGTCCACCTGAGAGTGGAAGCGTTGAGTGATCTTATGGAATGGCAGGAGAAAATCCTGGTCTGTGAGTTCACGGGTAAAAACTCTAATGTGGTTTTAATAGATCCGGAAAGAGGCGCCATAATTGATGGATTGAAACGCTATGGCAGCGAATTAAGCAGTTTTCGGGAAATCCAACCGGGGACGGTTTATGTATCCCCACCCACTCAGGACAAACTCACCCCCGAAGCTTGCGATTATCCAAGCTTCTATAATGAAATGTGGTCTCAGGATTCTTCCACCTCTCTGGCTATGGCCTTGTTTCGGTCCATGACCGGCTTCAGTCCCCAAACCAGTACCGAGTTATGCCGCCTGGCAGACCTTGACCCGGAAATTCCGGTGGGAGAGTGCGGCGATTATGAGCTTTCCAGACTATATAACATTATCTCTAACCTGGATTTACTGCCGGGCCACCCTACTGTGTCGGCAGGACCTGAGGGCCTGGAGGATTATTTCCCTTTTTGCCCCTCTATTGGACCCAACCGCACGGCCTTAACTTTTGCATCAATTAATGAAGCTATGGATCATTTTTATCTGACTAAAATGACCCAGACCCGATTGGAATCCAGGCGCGGCAATATCAGCCGCAATCTGAAAGAACGTTTGAACAAAGCTCATCGCAAGTTAATGAATCAGGAAGGTGATATGCACCAGGCCCGGAAGGGTGATCTTCTTCGTACCAAAGGCGAGCTTCTCACCGCCTATGGTTTTCAGATCAAAAAAGGAGATACCCAGGTTATCCTCCCCAACTTTGACGGGGATGGTGAAACCGAAATCGAGCTGCAGCCTTTTTTGACCCCTCAGGAAAATGCCCAGCGATATTTCAAGCAGTATGCCAAAGCACGTACAGCTCGTCTCCGTTTGGCGGAATTTATCAAGCAAAACCAGGAAGAGATCCTCTATTTGGAATCTACCGCCGTGGCCCTGGAAAGAGCCGGCAGTATTGAAGAAATTGAAGAGGTGGTAGAGGAACTGACTGAACAGGGTTACATGAAACATAAGCCTTCTAAGAAAAAGGCTCGTGCCGTTAAATCTCCCCCCCGCCGTTTTACCACCAGTGAAGGATTGACCATTCTGGTAGGAAGAAACAATTATCAGAATGACCAGCTGACCTTAAAGATTTCCCGGAAGAGTGATATTTGGCTGCACAGTCAGGGATATGCGGGAACCCATGTTATTCTCCAGCCCGAAGCGCCCCTGCAGGATATTGATGAAATACCTGTGGCCTCCCTGGAAGAGGCCGCAATTCTGGCCGCCTACTATTCCAAAGGCAAGGAAGCCGACAAAGTCCCCATTGATTATACTTTTCGCAGCAACGTAAAAAAACCCCGGGGGGCTCGGCCGGGAATGGTAGTGTACGATAATTATTGGACCATCAACGTAAGCCCTTCTGATTCACGTATCCATTCCCTGCTCAAATCACAGGTGGAATGAGACGTTAGGCGTAAGGCGAAAAGAGTAAGGCGCGAGGCAGGCGGGAGCCGAATCTCCTGAAGAGATTCGTGCTTCCGCCTCCCGTTCGCCTCTCTCCTCACTTAGATCAAATTCCTGCTTCCCGGTTTGCTGGCCGGGATTTTGCCTTCTTTGCACAGGGGGCAATTATCACCGGGGAATGATTCCACTTCCATGGACAGAACCGATGCCGTTTTTACCCCAAAAGAGATTTGGCCGCCACTGCGGTCAACCAGGACACCAACACCCACAACCTGGCCCTGGAAGGATTGGACCACATCAATAACCTCTTTGACTGAACCGCCGGTGGTAATAACATCCTCCACCACCAGCACTCTCTGACCCGGCTCTATGAAGAAGCCCCGCCGCAAAGTCATCTGACCTTCATGACGTTCGCAAAAAACCGATTTGACTCCCAAGTGACGGGCCACCTCATAGCCTACAATAATGCCGCCCATAGCCGGTGCCACCACTACATCTATCCGGTCATCAGCAAATTCCCCGGCGATGATCCGGGTAAGCTTTTCCGTATGTTCAGGGTATTGCAGAACCCGGGCACACTGCATATACTGATCACTGTGCCGGCCCGAAGTCAAAATAAAATGTCCCTGGAGCAAGGCTCCGGTTTGAACAAATATCTGCAAAATATTTTCTTTCTTCACTGTTATTCCTCCAGCTCTTTAATAATCCTTTGGGCCGCCTCTATGGGATCATCAGCTCCAGTAATCGGCCTTCCGATCACGAGATAATCTGCTCCTGAATCTACCGCTTCTCGCGGGGTAGTAACCCGCTTCTGATCCTGGGTTCCTGCCCAGAGCGGTCTCACTCCAGGGGTCACAATCAGGAAATCATTGCCGCAGGTTTGCCTGATTGCCTTCACTTCGCGAGGTGAGGCTACAACTCCATCCAGACCGGATTCCTTGGCCAACAAGGCCCAGCGTGACACTACTTCTTCCACACTGCCCGGTATTCCAATTTCAGCATTAAGCTGGTCCTGAGAAAGGCTGGTCAAAACTGTTACTCCCAAAACAAGGGGGGGATTTTTCCCCGTTTTTGATGCTTCTTCCCGGGAAGACTGAGCCGCCGCCGTCATCATAGCGGCACCTCCGGCGGCATGAACATTAAACATCCAGCAGCCACGGCGGGCTGCTACCCGGGACACGGCCCCTACCGTATTGGGAATGTCGTGGAATTTCAGATCCAGAAAAACGCGGCTCCCTCCCTCATTTATCTTTTCGAGGATATCCGGCCCCACACTATTATAGAGCTGCATCCCGATTTTGAAGGCTCCCACATGATCTTTAAGCCGGCTTACCAGCTCCAAGGCTTTTTCCGGATTATCAACATCCAGGGCCAGCACTATTCTATCTTTAGCCTGCATTCCAATTCCTCCAAATATTAATGTTAGTCAAATTGCTTCGCTTGCCAAAAGGTTATTGGGGGAGGGCTGCTCCAATAATATCATTAATGTCAGCTATATGGCATTCCTCCATGTATTCCTGAAGTCCTGCTATTATTTGAGTGGTTATCATGGGATCCACAAAATTAGCCGTGCCGATGGATATTGCCGTGGCCCCCGCCATTAAGAATTCCAGGGCATCCCGGGTATTCATTATTCCTCCCAAACCCATGATAGGCAAAGGGACCTCCTGGGCTACCTGATATACCATCCTTAAAGCTACCGGCTTTATTGCAGGACCAGATAGCCCTCCAAAGGTGTTGGCCAGCACCGGCCGTCGTTTATCCACATCAATGGCCATACCCATCAAAGTATTGATCAAGGCCAGACAATCAGCACCACCTTCGTAAGCGGCCCGGGCAATAGCCGTAATATCAGTTACATTCGGTGACAGCTTAGGCATCACCGGTAACGATGTTTGAGATTTTACCGCAGCCACCATTTCTTTGACCATAACCGGATCGGTTCCAAACTGAAGGCCGCCCTGCTTTACATTAGGGCAGGAAATGTTCAGCTCCAGTCCCGCAATTCCCGGTTGACCGTCAAGCCTGGCTGCCAGCCGGGCATATTCTTCCATGGTGTTGCCGGCAATGTTGGCAATAACAGTAACACCACGGCTTCTCAATGCCGGTAAATATTCGCCGATAAAAACATCCACACCCGGATTCTCAAGACCTATGGCATTTAACATGCCCGCCGGGGTTTCAATTATCCGGGGAGAAGGATTTCCCATCCTGGGCTCCAGGGTAGTGCCTTTTACGATGACGGCACCTAATCCGGCTATATCCACAAAAGGCTCATACTCAAAGCCATAACCGAATGTTCCGGAAGCAACAGTAACCGGATTCTTCAGCTGCATCCCTCCCAGATTGACCTGCAAATTCAGTTGAGCTCGGGCTTTTTTCCTAGTCTTCTTGTCCGTAACACTCACCTCTCATCCTGGGAATGGAATAGTACCTCGCCGATTTTAAATACCGGCCCTTCACTACAAATCTTTGCATAGCGCTGTCCCTCGCCAGTCTTAACCAAATGAGCACATCCCAGACAGGCCCCTACCCCACATGCCATATGACCTTCCAGGGATATCTCACCTTTTATGTTTTGCTCCATAGCCAACTCAGTAACTGTTTCCAGCATAGACTCAGGGCCACAAGCGAAGATGTAATCACATTTATCAATCAATAGCTGTTCAGCCAGGAGTTGGGTAACCCTTCCCTTTAGTCCTTCGCTTCCATCATCAGTACTGACTAAAAAGGGAACTCCAAACTTCTCAAACATACTTTTACCTGCCAGGAAGCCGGCAGTGGAAGCACCCATGAGCACCTTGGTCTTTATCCCTTCCGAACTAAGAACCCGTGACAAATAAACCAAGGGGGCTATTCCTACTCCTCCCCCTACCAAAAACACTTGATCAGCTTCGGTGGGAATTGAAAAGGAGCGGCCCAATGGCCCCATAACATCTAAAGGCTTTTGGATAGGCATTTGGGACAGCAGCTTTGTTCCCTTTCCTACCACCTTGTAGAAGACGGTTATGCTGCCCAGCTTCTTGTCCACATCATACACACTGAAAGGTCTCCTCAGCAAAGGATCCAGGCTATCCGAAATCCTTATGTTTACAAATTGGCCGGGCAGGACCTCCAAGGCGATTTCAGGAGCAATGAATTCTAATTCGTAATAATCGGGCACAACCTCTCTATGTCTTATTACTAATGCCTTTTCAACTGAAGACATTTCCAACCTCCGTTATCCAGTATTTGCAATTCAGTATTTAGTTGAAGGGATTCTCCGTTTTTATTACTCCGGATTGCCTGTGTCATTAAAGATATTCACTGCCAACCAGGATTTGTCCTGCATTACGAGGCGGACGGCATTCGACTTGCCGCCTTACAAAAGTCATGATTTCTCAAGGTATAATTAAACTATGCGGCCTTTTTCCGCTACAATCCGCCCATCCACCAGAGTAGCCACCGGCCACCCCTGCAAAGTCATATCCTGGTAGGGGGTGTTTTTGCCTTTGGATTCAAACAGCTCAGAATTCACTGTCTTGGTGGCTTCAATATCGATTATGGTTATATCAGCAGCCTTGCCCGGGGTAAGAGTCCCCCGATCCAGCCCCAGGACTCTGGCCGGACCTGCCGTCCAGGCCTTAACTACTTGACTGATATTAACCAGACCGGTCTTTACCAGGTATTCTATAGTGACTGGAATTGCTGTCTCCAGCCCGGAAATTCCGAATGAGGCCAAATTAAACTCACAATCCTTGGCTTCCAGCTCATGGGGAGCATGATCGGTAGCCATACAATCCACAGTGCCGTCACATAACCCTTGGATAAGTGCTTTAACGTCTTGCTGTGATCTTAGCGGAGGATTGACTTTGAAATTAGTATCATAATCAGCCAATGCCTGGTCAGTTAAAGAAATGTGGTGAGGAGTAATTTCACAGGAAACTCTGATTCCCCGGCTTTTTGCTTCACGGACCAGATGCAGGCTGCCACCGGTACTTAAGTGAGCAATGTGAAGCCGACCCGCAGTCATTTCCGTAAGCAAGATATCCCGGGCCACCATAGCCTCTTCGGCCACAGCGGGAATACCCTTCAATCCATACAGCGTAGAATAATAGCCTTCATGCATCTGCCCCTCCTCAGCCAGGCGGTTATCCTCACTGTGGGCAATCACCGGCATCCCTATCATCGACGAGTATTCCAAGGCCCTACGCATTACCTCGGCATTCATTACCGGCAAGCCGTCATCAGATACCGCCACACATCCCGCCTCTGCCAGGGCAAACATTTCAGTTATTTCTTGACCCTTTTGTCCTTTAGTTATACATCCAATGGGATGAACATTAATTAACTTATTCCTCCGGGCAGTTTCCGCCACAAAAGTGGCAACCGCCCGATTATCACAAACCGGATCAGTATTGGGCATACAGCAAACGGTGGTAAATCCTCCCACGGCCGCAGCCCGCATTCCGGTAGCAATAGTTTCTTTGTATTCGAATCCCGGCTCCCGCAGGTGAACATGCATATCAATAAAACCCGGGCAGACAACCAGCCCTTGTGCATCAAAGACCTCCGCCTCTTTGGCAGTCAAGGAGGCGGCAACTTTATCGATAAGGCCATCAGTAATAAGAATATCCCCAATCATGTCTATATTGTTGGCAGGATCAATAATACGTCCACCTTTAATTAAGATACTCACTCCGATGCCCCTCCTATCATTAGATATAACAAAGCCATGCGAATTGCCACTCCATTAGTAACCTGCTCATTTATTACTGAAAAGGCACTGTCAGCCACATCGGAAGCCACTTCTACTCCCCGATTCATAGGCCCGGGATGCAATACCAGCACATCCTTTTTCGCCAGTGAAAGTCTTTTTCGGTTCAACCCGAAATTCTCAGCGTATTCCGGCACACTTGGGAAGAGTCCCTTCTTCTGACGTTCTAACTGTAACCGTAAAACGTTTATGACATCTGCCCCATCCAAAGCTTCCTCTATGTTGTAAAATCTCTTGGCACCCATATTCTCAATATCAGCAGGCATTAAGGTTGAAGGCCCCACCACTCTTACCTCACAGCCGAACTTACTCAAACCGGCTATATTGGAACGAGCCACCCGACTATGTTGAATATCCCCTAAGATAACAACTTTAAGGCCATCCAGGGTACCCTTTTTCTCACGAATAGAATACATGTCGAGAAGTCCTTGAGTAGGATGAGCATGGAAGCCATCACCGGCATTTATCACCCTCATTTTAGTGTTCCGGGCCACATAGTGCGGAGCTCCGCTCATGCTATGCCGCATAACCATCACATCAGTTCCCATTACCTCAATAGTTTTTATAGTGTCCTTAAGACTCTCCCCTTTTTGAACGCTGCTGGTAGATACAGCCAGGTTCACAGTATCGGCGCTCAGATACTTGCCGGCCAATTCAAATGAAGTTCTGGTCCTGGTACTATTCTCATAGAATACGGTACAAACCACTTTTCCTCTCAGGGCCGGCACTTTCTTGATATCGCGGGTCAGAATATCCTTCATCGGAACTGCAGTATTGATAATACTTTCAATTTCAGCGCGATTTAATTCAGCTAATCCCAGCAAATCCTTGCGATGCTTAAAAACCATTAGCCAACCTCCCATTATGACCGATTTGATTTCATAAACTTGTCCCTCAAAACATATATAAAAGCCTTACCTGCCATCTGGCCGGTAAGGCTCAAAAGTCTCTCCTGACTTTCCCTTGCCAGCCTCTCCGGACTGTCATTTAAAGGGACCCTTATATTAAGTTTTTTCTTCGATAACTACCTCGTCAATTCCATCTATTTCAGTGACCTTTACTGAAATACTTTCTTTTTTGGAGGTGGGAACATTCTTGCCGACGAAATCTGCCTTGATAGGCAACTCCCTATGTCCCCGATCCACTAAGACCGCCAGTTGTATACATCGGGACCGGCCCAGGTCCGCTAAAGCATCCAGGGCCGCCCTCACCGTCCGGCCAGTAAAGAGCACATCATCTACCAATACCACCGTCTTGTTCTGAAGATCAAAACCCACCTCAGTGCGATGCACCAGTGGGTTCGGCCCCAGTGCGGTTAAATCGTCTCTGTATAAGGTTATATCCAGAATTCCCACTGGGATTTTAACCCCTTCAATTTCGCCAATCTTAACGGCAAGTCTCTCAGCTAACGGCCCTCCCCGGCGCCTGATGCCAATAATCGCCAGGTCATTGACTCCCTGATTCCTCTCTATAATCTCATGAGCTATTCTGGTAATTGCCCGGCGCACCCCATTTTCATCCATAATCTTTTTCTTTTCGACTAAGGCCAAGCTAAGATCCCCCCTTACATAAAAAGGTCTGCCCCTGTTATCGCAAGGCAGACCGCCGATCTTATCATACCACCTTGCCAGTCTCTCGGGACTAACTTAAAGGTTTTCTAGAAGAATTTTAGCTCAAACGACTGCATCTGTCAAATTATTTCAGTCAAGAACCGATGGAGCACCTTACTCCTCACCCCTCACTCTTAACGTTCTTTATCTGCGTTTCTAGCTTTCCGGCCCGTGATGAGTTCCACTAGTTCCCGGAATTCGAACCAACAACCTCAACTGCTCAGATTCGATCTCCGAGCAGCACACCGCCAATTCGCCCTCCATGGCTCAGGAGGCGGACTCAGGACCTCCTGTCCTTCGGCTGCTCTCCGATCTCACCTTTGCAGGAGTTTGTTTGGTTCTCATCCCTACGGTCACTACGTCGGAACCCAATCACGGGCTTCCGGATTATTATCCCTTCTAGCCTTTCTCCTGACGCCTCCCGCCTCACGCCTTCCGCCTCCCGCCTTCCGCCTCACGCCTCACGCCTCACGCCTAATTCATCAAAGTAAGAAGGCAAAGGTGATTCAAATTCTAAAACCTGGCCGGTTGTGGGATGCTCAAAAGCTAAATGAACCGCATGCAGCACCTGTTTGTCCAAATTCCACGCATTTTTTCTCGGTCCATATAATGGATCACCTACCACCGGATGACCTATGAAAGCCATATGTACCCTTATTTGATGGGTTCGTCCCGTTTCCAGACGGCACCGAACCAAAGTATATCCTTCCATTCGCTGAACCACCCTGTACCAGGTTATTGCAGCCCTTCCGCCGCTTACCACTGCCATTTTCTTTCGGTCCCGGGGATTCCTTCCGACAGGGGCTTCCACCTTGCCCTGATTTTCATTGATATGACCATGGACCAGGGCCATATATTCCCGGGTTACAGTATGGTTCTTTATCTGTTCCGCTAAGCTCCGGTGGCTATTATCATTTTTGGCTACCACCAACAATCCTGAGGTATCCTTGTCCAAACGGTGTACAATCCCGGGGCGGATTTCGCCATTGATACCTGATAAATCTTGGATATGAAACATAAGGGCATTAACCAGAGTTCCGTCCCAGTTGCCTGCGGCAGGATGCACTACCATACCCTGAGGTTTATCGATAACAACCAGGTCTTGATCCTCATAAATAATTTGCAGCGGAATATCCTGGGGTTCAATCATTACCTGAACAGGATCAGGAATAATCACCACCACTTCTTCCCCACTTCGCAAACGATGACTGGCTTTCACCGATTTTCCCTCCACCTTGATATCACCGTTTTTTATAAACTGGACCACCAAAGTTCGGGAGAGAAAAGAAATCTGATCACTCACATACTGGTCAATGCGATCACCCTGATTCTCTTCATCTACTCTCAGAGTTATTATTTTCAATTCCTTTTTCCCTCCTCCCGGCTTTCCCAGATAAGGAAGCCCATTAGCAAAAGGGAGCCTACAACTATAGCAATATCGGCCAGGTTGAATACCGGCCAAAACCTAAAATCAATATAATCCACCACACCGCCAAATATGAGCCGGTCAATTAAATTACCCGCCGCGCCGCCTGCTACTAATGCCAGAGAATAAGCTACTATAGCCGGTGGCCTCCAGCCCATTATGTAGACAAAAACACCGACGACAACAATTATCGCCGATATTATTGATATTGAAGTCACACCTTGGAAGAGACCAAAGGCTATCCCTTCGTTCTTAACATAAGTAAGGTAGAGAAACGGTTTGATTATCGGAACTGATTCATAAAGGGAAAAAGACACCTTGACTAAAATTTTTACCAGTTGATCCAGTCCCAAGATACTTAAAAAGATTTTGAAAAAACGTACAGATGAAGCTGGTTGCAATACACAAATCCTCCCTATCCCTTGCCGCCGCCCAATAACGCCGCGTTTGAAGTATACAACTATTTGTCAAAAAAACAAAATCCAAATAGTCCGCCTTGGTTAATTCAATTCCGGAGGACCTCGCCGGTAAAAGCATCGACTTTATATGTGTGATAATAGATTAAGTGGTCACCCCGATCCTCTGCAACCCTTATTGTGTAAACCGGATCATCAAGATTCGGCAATTCTTCTATCTGCAGTATACTATTACCTTTGATATGGCGGGCAAACTCAACCACCTCCGGAGTCTTAGCGACTGCGCTAACCGCCTGATTTTCAGCAATATAGACGGTTTGAACCTTGGATGTTTCCACCTCACGAATATTAGTACAGCTCGGCAAAACCGACAGCATCAAAATCATTATGGCCAAACCCGGGACTCTCCAGGAAAAACACATAGCAATTCCCCGCCTTCTAATTATCCTGCAGAATTCCACTTGCACCCGGAACAATCTCAACTGCTCAGGTTCTCATCCCTGCAGTCACTGGTTGGAATCCCCCCTGCCTTCTATTCATATTCGCTGCCTGCGGTATAAAAGTACAAAAATCATCGGTCTCTGGATAATATTACTAAAGCACCAGTTTAACCTGGTGCTTCAGATAGTTTTTATAGGCGAAACTCCGGCAACATTAGCATTTAAGATTCCAATTCAGGTTATCCGGACTTTGATCCGAAAAACATATGTCTGTGGGCATTTTGTCTTTCTTCAATCAAAAGTATATACTGGCGCTCCAGCTTACGGGCCATAGCCCGGGAAGAAAGATCCGCAGCCCGCTGAACCGCTTGAACGGCAAAATTCCTGCGCAGCTCATCATCCCGCAGTAATCTTACAATTTGATCAGCCATCATATCCTGGTCATCATTAACCAAAATTCCTTGCCGTCCATCCTCAACCATTTCCTGACTTCCGGTTGCTTTAACAGCCACCACCGGCAGACCGGCCGCCATAGCCTCCACCAGGACAATACCCTGAGTTTCGGTTACTGAAGCAAAGGTGAATAAATCAGCGCCGCAATAAGCATCTACCAGGTTCTCGAAAGAAAGAAAACCCGCAAAAAATACGTCCTCATTTAATACCATGTCCAGATTGATCACCATTTTCTTGAGTTGCTTTTCCAGTGGGCCTGTAGCAATGATTACCAGGCATGCGTTATCATACTGCTGTTTCACCTTTTGAAAAGCCTGGATCAGAAACTCCAGATTCTTTTCCTTGCTCAGCCGTCCTACAAACAGGCATATCTTTTTATCTGCGGGAATGGCAAAATGCTGCCGAATCCAATTCGGGTCTCCTCTCTTGAACCTGTCGGTCTCCACACCGGTAGGTATCACTTCAATCGGACTGCTAATTCCGTAACGCTGAATCATTTCTTTGATATCAGTAGTAGGTGTTATAACCAGATCGCACCGATTGCTGAAATAGCTGCAGTACTTGATAGCCAAATCTCGGGCCAATTCTTGGGCCATAGGAACATAATGAACATATTGATCATAAAGGGTATGGTAGGTAAAAACCAGAGGTACATTGAGTTTCTTAGAAAACCCGGCCCCCATAGGGCCCAGGATAAACGGAGAATGTACATGAATAATATCCAAATCAAGATTCTTGACTATTGTATTAACCCGCGGTGACAGGGGAATCGGAACCGCGAAGTCTCTATTACTCGGTGATGGAACTGAAAAGCATCTGAAAACATTGTCTTCGTCGTCGTGATAATTTTGGTAGCTGGGAGCAAAAATAAACGTTTCATGCCCCATTTTACTAAGTTCTTCTTTAAAGGTACATATTGAGGTTACAACGCCACTGGTATAAGGTCGATAACTATCGGAAAATACACCTATTCGCATCTAAGGGTTCCCCCTTTCTTAAATAATCCTAATCATTCTTACCAGAATCGTTCAAACCATATTCATCGAATATATCATAGCCGGCTACTTGAAATTGGCCACCCTTTTCTTTGATTTCATTGATCTGCAGCAATATCACGTCCCACCAATATTTGGCCCTCCCATTTGCAGCTCAATCTGCACAAGCTTTACAATCTCGGCAATGAAGTCCCCGATTAAGGGAAGGTTTAATACTACTAACCACTGCAATATCCAAAGCACCAAAGCAGCCAGCAATGTAAAACCGATGGCCATCCCAAAACCACGCGCCAACCCCATTAAGAAATTAATATACAGGAGTCTTCGTGGGCTATCCAGCATTTCGAGATATTCTGCCAACCCCATCTTTTCCATATTGACTGACAGTTCATCGATCTTTTCATCTAACCGTTGCAAGATTTGGATAGGCGGTTTTTCTTCAACTGTCATTGCGCTATTATTGCCCCTTGGTTATATTATACCATCCTGATGACCGGACGATACTAAATTGCTGAATTAACGCCGCTGAACACTTTTAACAAACCGCATTGATTATCTGTTTCCGATGGATACCTCCGGCAGACTGTGGGGATATGTCCTATTCTCAATAGATTTTATCGCTGCTTCAAAAATCGGTAATCCCTCACCAATTAATCCGTTGGAAGAATCATAGACCACCTGTGGCCGTAAGGAAATAATCATCTTCAGGTCCTTGATTAACCCCGCCGCATCCTGATATCTGTCTGTTTCCGCGCAGGCAAGAAGACTGCCGGAAAATAACCATGAACGATCAGGCTCGAACAAACAGATATGTCCGGCCCTCAGGGAGGGTGTTTCTATAACTCTAAAAGAAAATTCTTGGATATGAACAGAACTTTTGAGCTTGGATACCTTGCTGGTCAAAGGCTGCCCCCACATCAATCTGGGCATCAGCCCTCTGGAACGCGGATGTTTTATGTTGAATACCGCTTCCTTGTGCGCTTTTACAGGAACACTGTAAGCTCTCTGTAAAAGACTATTATTTCCGATACTTTCGGGGAGGCAAGAGGTATTCACTATCAATTTAAGCTCGCGTTGGTCTAAAACCCGCTTAAGCTCTTCTCCCATTTTTGAAGGACCGGTATCGATCAGCAGACCTCCTGCCAGATACACAAATGACCTGGACACCTCACGCCCTAATACCCGGCGTGACATTCGAATCGAAAGTACCTCATCATATTCTTCCAGATCTAACATCTTTCACTTCCTTTAATTGTTTAATGCTTGAAGCGGAGCCGGAATCCGCCCCTTTCGGTTAACAAACTGCTGGGAATCTCGCTGATTAACGGCCATAACAGGAGCTCTGCCCAAGAGTCCGCCAAATTCAACCCAATCTCCCTCAGATTTATTGGGAGCTGGAATAAGTCTTGCAGCAGTAGTTTTTCTATTTATCATTCCTATGGCAGCTTCATCAGCAATTATTCCAGAAATAGTGGCGGCCGAAGTATCGCCGGGTATAGCCACCATATCCAGCCCTACTGAACATACGCAAGTCATAGCTTCCAGCTTTTCGATGGTAAGTGATTTCTCCTGGACCGCTCTGATCATACCCAGATCTTCACTTACGGGAATAAAGGCCCCTGATAATCCTCCGACCGCTGACGATGCCATAGCACCGCCTTTTTTTACCGCATCATTTAACAAGGCCAGAGCAGCAGTGGTGCCAGGGGCGCCACACCTTTCCAGACCCATTGCTTCAAGAATTTCCGCCACGCTGTCTCCTATAGTTGGGGTTGGCGCCAATGATAAATCCACAATCCCAAAGGGAACCCCCAAACGATTACTGGCCACCCGGCCCACTAATTCACCCATACGGGTAATCTTAAAAGCGGTATTTTTGATCTTATTAGCCATAATGCCCAAATCGGCTCCATCTAATTGCTTGACTACTTCGAGAATGACTCCGGGGCCACTAATGCCAATATTTATTGTAGTCTCAGGTTCGCCAATGCCGTGAAAGGAGCCGGCCATAAAAGGATTATCCTCGGGAGCATTGCAAAAAACCACTAGTTTCGCACAGCCAATTCCATCCCGGTCTGCCGTCAAGTGAGCGGTTTCCTTGATAATGTGCCCCATCAGACAAACCGCATCCATATTTATTCCCGCTTTGGTTGTTCCCACATTTACCGATGAACATACTCTTTCAGTTTGAGCCAAAGTCTGGGGGATAGCTTTGATCAGTGACAAATCTCCATCAGTCATGCCTTTGTGAACCAGAGCGCTAAATCCGCCAATAAAATTTACTCCCACTTCTCGCGCCGCATCATCCAGATAGCGTCCTATCTCAAACATTTCGTCCTGGGAAAAACCATCTGCAACAATGGCTATTGGAGTGACAGATATTCTCTTATTTATAATGGGTATACCATATTCCTTTTCAATATCCTCACCTGTTTTCACCAATTGACTGGCCCTGGATGTTATGGTGTCATAAATCCTCTGTCCGGTCCGGGCAGAAGTATCGCTTCGACAGGAGCGCAGACTAATACCCATGGTAATAGTCCTTATATCCAGGTTTTGAAGCTGCAGCATCTGTACAGTTTCAACTATCTCTGATGGAGTCAGAATTACCGCCATATTGTCACCTCACTTTAATAATCAAAAAACGCTCCCATCTAAATGGCTTCGCCCCGTTTTACTCTGAGTAGCGGAAAGAATCGCCGCGGCGGCGATTCTTCCTTGCTCCATCCACGTGAAAATTCCTAACCTATGGAACATTTCATGAATATATATCATATACGATGCATAAATCTGAAGACATCTTCATGTTGAGTCGTAATTACCAACCCTAATTCATTGCCCTTATCGGCTAGCTTACCACTTAAATCTGCTACATCTATCTGACTTTTACGGGCATCAACAACCATAGTCATTGTGAATATGCCTTGCATAATGGTCTGGTTGATATCCAGGATATTAATAGATGCTTCGGCCAATATTTGTGATATGGCCGCAATTATGCCGATTCGATCTTTGCCGATAACCGTAATGACTAACCGGTGTCCTTCCTCTTGCATAGCCCAACTGCCTCCACCTATAATAGATTTTCTGCCTTGGGCATAAACCGGCTTATCCGGTTATAACCCCCAAACATCTGTGACACAAAGTTTTGTGAATGACATCTTGTCCTACTGTTGGGCTATATACCCAACATCTTTCACACTTTTCCCCTTTGGCCGGTTCCACCTTGACCTTCACACCCGGAACTTCATTCAGCTCAACAAAACCTTCGCCGACAGCTTCTTCGTCAACAAGTAAAACCTCGGATACTATGAAAATTTTATCAAGATCTGCGGTAGACTGCAAGACGGATAGCCACCGTTCGTTAACCGCCAATAATACGCGAGCACCGAGTGAATGTCCAATAACCTTGTCCCGTCTGGCCTCCTCCAAAGACTTGGCCACAACTTCTCTTACTTTAAAGATTTCCTCCCATTTAGCCTCCAGCTCGGCATCAGCTCTGCTTTCATCGGTGGCAGGCCAGCCGGCCAACTGAACTGAGATGGGATCAGCTTCTGTCCGCAGATATTGCCAGAGCTCCTCACTGGTAAAAGCTAAAATCGGGGCCAGAATCCGCACTAAAGCCTGAATAACATCAGTCATGACCGTTTGAGCAGCTCTTCGGTCCTGGCTTTCTTTATGGTTCGTATAGAGCCGGTCCTTAATAATATCCAGATAGATAGAACTCATATCCACAGTACAAAAATTATGCACCCCATGGTAAACCACATGAAACTCATAATTCTTATAAGCCTTGGTCACCCGGTCCACTAATTTGTTCAGCTTCAACAGAGCCCATCGATCCAGTTCATTCATATCATCAAAACTGACCCGGTGCTTAGCCGGATCATAGTCATAAATATTACCCAAAATAAAACGGCAAGTATTACGTATCTTGCGGTAAGCCTCCGCCAACTGCTTCATGATGTTGTCTGAAGCCGAGACATCGGTCCGATAATCTACTGATGAGACCCAGAGGCGAAGAATGTCGGCCCCCATTCTTTGTGCTATATCCAGGGGGTCAACCACGTTGCCTTGGCTCTTGGATTGCTTGCGTCCCTGTTCATCTACTACAAATCCATGAGTAAGAACGGCACGATAAGGAGCAACACCCCTGACCGCCACCGAGGTAGTCAGTGATGAATTAAACCACCCGCGATGCTGATCACTGCCTTCCAAATACAGATCAGCCGGCCATCTAAGTTCAGGTCTGCCTTCCAGAACCGCCAAATGACTCGAACCGGAGTCAAACCAAACATCCATGGTATCAGTTTCTTTCGTAAATTCCCGCCCGCCGCAATCCGGACATACAAATCCGGGGGGGAGAAGCTCTTCTGCCGGGCGAGCAAACCAGGCTTCACTTCCCTCCCGGGAGAAGATGGCCTTAATATTGGCGATAGTTTCCTCATTTATTATCGTTTTATTACAGTCATTACAATAAAAAATCGGAATAGGTACCCCCCAGGTCCGCTGGCGAGATATACACCAGTCACCGCGGTCTCGAACCATATTGTAAATTCGCTCCCGTCCCCAGGCCGGAATCCACTCCACCTGATCTATACTGTCTAAAATATCCTGCCGAAAGCCTTCAATCGATGCAAACCACTGCTCGGTGGCCCTGAAAATTATTGGATGCTTGCAGCGCCAACAATGTGGATATTGATGGCTGATTTGGCTGGATCCCAGCAGCATTTGAAGATGGTCAAGCTCTTGAATTATGGCTGAATTGGCATCATTACAAAACAATCCTTCGAATTTTCCTGCCTCTGCAGTAAATATCCCCTTTCCGTCTAAAGGAGACAATATGGGCAAGCCATAGGCTCTTCCAATCTCAAAGTCATCAGCACCATGACCGGGGGCAGTGTGAACACACCCGGTTCCCTGCTCCAAAGTAACATGCTCGCCGCAAATGATCAGTGATTCCCTGTCAATAAAGGGATGCCGGCAAACCCCTTCTTCCAGCTCATTTCCCTGAAATTTTTGCAGCACCTGATAAGAAGGCCATCCCAGCTCACCAGCCACGTTTTCAACTAAGTCTGCCGCAATCACATACTTTTCCTGCTCTACCTGCACCAGAGCATAGTTAAATTCCGGATGCAGGGTAATCCCGGTATTAGCCGGCAATGTCCAGGGAGTTGTGGTCCAAATAACCACATAGGCATTTTCAATGGGAAAGAGCTCATTAGCATCTATCAGGGGGAATTTAACATAGATGGAATCAGAATTTTTTTCGGAATATTCGATTTCGGCCTCCGCCAGTGCTGTTTCACAATCACAGCACCAATAAACAGTTTTCATGCCCTTGTATATATAGCCCTTATTAGCCATTGCGCCAAAGACGCCGATTTGTTCAGCTTCGAACTGAGGGTTCAGGGTCAGATAAGGATGCTCCCAATCACCACGCACTCCCAGCCGCTTAAACTCCTGCCGCTGAATATCAACGTATTTGAGGGCATAATCCCGACAATAGCGTCTGAACTCCACCACATCAATGCGATGCCGGTCAATGCCCAAGTCCTTAATGGCCTGCTGCTCAATGGGCAATCCATGAGTATCCCAACCGGGCACATAGGGAGCATCGGCACCGATGCCCGTAAAAAATTTAACAATGATATCCTTCAAAACCTTGTTTAAGGCATGTCCCAGATGAATATGTCCGTTGGCATAGGGTGGTCCATCATGCAGGATATATTTTAAGTTACCCTTGTTTTGATTTTCCACCATGCGGTAAATGTCGATATCCTCCCAGAATTTAAGAATCTCCGGTTCCTTTACAGGAAGATTGGCCCTCATGGGGAAATCCGTTTTCATTAAATTTATGGTTTCATCATACCTGCCCTTTGCCATCTTAACACTCCTTACTGAATTGGGTTTTACTCTTAATCTTAAAACAAAAACCTTTCATCCCAAGGGACGAAAGGTCTTCTTCCGTGGTACCACCCTCATGGACCATAAGTCCACTCCACTATCCGTTAACGAGGATTAGCCGTTCAAGCCTACTGTTATACAGTATCCGGTTCGGTTGAAAAACTCCGGGGTGATTTTGGCGTCTTAACTTTAGGCCTGGCTTACACCATCCCAGACTCGCTTTAAACCTTGAAAAAGACGTTACTGTCCCCATCATCGTCAATGTTTTTTAGTTTGCCGGTATAATCGTATATGCTACCATATTCTTGTCAAAATCTCAATTAAATTATGTATCCTTATTGTTGATCAGCGATAATGTCATGGTACAAGTCATAAGGGAAAATGTCATCCTCACAATCCGAAACCGAATGCGGAGACACGAGATTAATTCCAGCGTAGCCAGGCGGAAGCCAAATCTCACCAAAGAGATTTGTGCTTCCCGCTTGGTTCGGCGTGGAACGCTGAACTTCCTCTTTGGGATGAGAACCGAGCAAACACCTGCGAAGGTGAGGCAGAAGAGCAGCCGAGGGACAGGAGGTCCCGAGTCCGCCTCCTGAGCCATGGAGGGCGAATTGGCGGTGTGCTGCTCGGAGGCCGAA
>Ga0123334_1001260_pt1 | contig 32461 bp, 29 predicted proteins | sample BiotimSIPDNA_FD_89706 | JGI IMG/M metagenome (GOLD analysis project Ga0123334, IMG submission 89706) | Anaerobic biogas reactor microbial communites from Washington, USA - Biogas_R1 time_0 SIP DNA | ecosystem: Engineered > Bioreactor > Anaerobic > Unclassified | place: Washington, USA...
AAACAAGAAACGATACGAGGACGTTTTAGCACAGCACAAGGAACTGGAATCCAGGCTAAAAAAAGGTTCGGACTCTTTGAGCAAAGCAAAGGATCGACTTGGCGAAGTCAAGACAAACAAGGAATACCAGGCGATACTCAAGGAAATAGAAAGCATTGAGACGAAAAACAGTGAAGTTGAAACGGAGATCATCTGTCTGCTGGAAGAAATAGATACCCGCAAAGGGATTTTTCAGGAGAAGGAAAAGGCAAAAGAGCAGCATAACCGTCAATATGAGGTTGAAAGACAGAATATCGCCAGGGAGATTGATTCTCTGGATGAAAAGATTCTGATGTGCTCCCAGGAGCTCAAAAAGATCCTGGAAAGCATCCCCAAAGATCTTACCAAGCGCTATGATATGATCAAAGCGGTGAATCATGGAACAGCCGTTGTCTCCGTATGGAAAGGCGTCTGCGGAGGCTGCTTCATGAATATCCCCCCCCAGCTTTACAATGAACTCCAGAAAACCGATGATCTGATCTCCTGCCCGAACTGCAGCAGAATTATTTATTGGCAGAACAAGGAATAAGAGACCAACGCCGCCCAGTGGCGCTTTGACATAGAGTAAATCTGTCGAACTTGATTCGGATGCTGTGCCGCAGATCGAGATACGGATTTTTCCTTCCCGATCAGTCCTTTCTTGAAGCTTCTCTCCCCCTTTTTTTCCAGGGATATTTTTTCCGGATGTGTGCAAATCGATGGACTATTCTCCGAATCGGACGGGCAATCGCCCCTTAGCCCGATTGAAGGCCGTAAGGAAAAGATTTGAAAAGAATGTCCAGTGCCGTTAAAATGCAATCTTAAACGGGTGTTGGAGTAGATCAGATGATCGCTGGCCTGCATGTCAGGCGAGAGGAAAGTCCGGGCTCCGCAGGGCAGGATGGTCGCTAACGGCGACTGGAGGCGACTCTAAGGAAAGTGCCACAGAAAAAATACCGCCCGATGTGATCGGGTAAGGGTGAAAAGGCGAGGTAAGAGCTCACCGTTTTCCGGGTGACCGGAAAAGCTTGGTAAACCCCATCCGGAGCAAGACCGAATAGGAGAACATTGTAGAGCGGCCCGCTCGACGTTCTCGGGTAGTGTCGCTGGAGACAGCAGGCAACGGCTGTCCTAGATGAATGATCATCGCCATATTCCGGGAGACCGGGATGTGGAACAGAACCCGGCTTACGGTCTGCTCCGACCCCGTTTTCAACACTTGACCGGAATCCCCTCGGCTCTGCCTTTCCCTCTTTTCCGGACAAATGCCGACACCCCGGGAAGAAGCAATCCCGAGAATCAGGTAGAGTGGCACAACGGGCTCTATCACCATCTCTGAAATAAGATACGGCCATAGTGCAGGCAGATGCTACATCCTGTCCTGCACTATGGCCGTAAACGTTTTCGGCCCGGATTATCCGGCAACCATCATGGCTCGGTATCCTGCCTGCGGGTTATCTAGGATATGCCGAGAGTTTTTTCCATCTCCAGAAGATCGATGGTCGTTTTAATGACCGTATCGGCATTGAGTGAGATGCTGTTGATTCCGCATTCCACCAGGAAGCGGGCGAATTCCGGATAATCACTGGGAGCCTGACCGCAGATTCCGATCTTCTTTCCCATCGCCTTTGCCTTTGCAATCGCCGTCCGGATCAGTTCCTGCACGGCGGCATTTCTCTCATCAAAAATGTGGGAAATTTCGGCGGAGTCTCTGTCCAGCCCAAGGGTCAGCTGGGTCAAGTCGTTGGAACCGATGGAGAAGCCATCGAAGATCTTGCCGAATTCTTCGATCAGAATGACGTTGCTGGGAATCTCCACCATCATGTAAACTTCCAGGCCATTTTCCTTCTGGACCAGCCCTTTTCCCGCCAGCACGCCGAGGACCTTTTTCCCCTCATCAACCGTTCGGCAGAACGGAATCATGAGCTTTACATTCGTGAGTCCCATTTCATTCCGAACTTTTTTCATGGCTTCGCATTCCAGGGCAAAGGCATCGCGATACTTGTCGTCATAATATCTCGAGGCCCCCCGGAATCCGATCATGGGGTTTTCCTCTTTTGGTTCAAAGTAAGAGCCGCCCATCAGGTTCGCATATTCATTGCTCTTGAAATCGCTCATGCGCACAATGACATCGTTGGGGTAGAAGGCGGCACCGATTTTTGCGACGCCCTGTGCCAGGACATCGACGAAGAAGTCGCTCTTCTTCTCGTAGCCCTTTGTCCTCCTCTCGATTTCCTTGCGGGTGGCTTCATCGTTCACCCGGTCGAAATGAATCAGCGCAAGCGGATGGATGCTGATGAAGTTGTTGATGATAAATTCCAGCCGCGCCAGTCCGACGCCGTCGTTGGGAATGGCCGCCAGCGAAAAGGCATTGTCCGGACTCCCCACATTCAGCATGATCTTGGTCTTCGGACGCTCCATATTCTGAACGTTGACCGTCTGCACTTCATATTTCAGCAGGCCCTCGTAGACATTTCCCACTTCACCTTCCGCACAGGACACCGTTGCCTGGGTAACGCCCACCAATTTTTCCGTGGCATCTGCACTGCCGACGATGCAGGGAACTCCAAGCTCGCGGCTTACGATTGCGGCGTGACAGGTTCTTCCTCCCTTGTTGGTGACAATGGCTGCCGCGATTTTCATAACGGGTTCCCAGTCAGGATCCGTCATATCGGTCACCAGGACTTCTCCCTTCTTGAAATTGCGGATATCCGTGACGGATTCGATGATGTTGACCGGTCCCGAACCGATCTTCGATCCGACGCTCGTGCCCGTGACCAGCGGGGTGCCCTGCTCAAGAAGCACATAACTCTCCAGGATGCTGGCATCCTTCTGTGATTCCACCGTTTCCGGCCGTGCCTGAAGAATGAAGAGCTCACCGGTTACACCGTCCCTGCCCCATTCGATGTCCATGGGCTTGAAGTATCCCGCCTGCTGGGAATAATGGTCCTCGATGATGGCTGTCCAGCGGGCCAGGGTGAGAACTTCCTCTTCCGTTACGCAGAAGCGCTCCCGCTCCTCCGGAGAAGTCGGAACGATCTCGGTGGGTTTGTCGCCGCCAGTGGCATAAATCATCTTTATTTCCTTGGACCCGAGCTTTTTCTGAAGAATGGGTTTAAACCCCTGCTTCAGGGTCGGCTTGAAGACGTAATACTCATCAGGATTGACGATCCCTTGAACAACTGTCTCTCCCAGTCCGTGGGCCGCCGTCACCAGGATGGCATCCTTGAAGCCCGATTCCGTATCGATGGAAAAAATGACGCCCGAGGCGCCCACGTCGGAGCGGACCATTTTCTGTACGCCGATTGACAGCGAAACGGACATGTGGTCAAAGCCTTTGTCGACACGGTAGGAAATGGCACGATCGGTAAACAGCGAGGCAAAACATTTTCGGCACGCATCGATCAGCGCTTCATTTCCCCGGATGTTGAGATAGGTTTCCTGCTGTCCCGCAAAGCTGGCATCCGGCAGGTCTTCGGCTGTAGCCGAACTGCGGACGGCCACGTCCGTATTCTCGCCATACTCCTGGCAGAGCTTCTGGTAACTGTCGATAACCTCCTTTTTGAGGTCTTCCGGAAATTCAATATTATAAATCAGCGAACGGATCTGCTTTCCCTTGGAGCTGAGATTCTGCAGATCATGTGTATCCAGATCGGAAAGAATCTTGTGGATCTGATCACTCACCCCGGCTGATTTCAGAAGATACTGATAGGCGTGCGCCGTAACGGCATACCCGTCAGGAATATTAACCCCCTTGGGGCGGAGTTCACGTCTCATCTCTCCAAGAGAAGCGTTCTTTCCTCCGACTTGGGGTATATCTTTCAACTCTAGATCATCAAACCATATCACAAGTTTATCTTCCATTTTACCCCCTTCTCCCTAAGGACACTGATGTTTGATCTGCCATTATATCCTCCTAATGCTGTTGTTTATTGTGCGTCTTGCGTGGAATGTACTTGATGGGATGTGTATGAACATACATCTTTTCTTATATACCAGCCATAGACGATAAAGTCAATTAAAATATTGATTAATAACATAATTTTACTGCATTTAATATGATTACAACATAGCTATAATGAGAGCGCTGAAATGAATATAAACCTCATGTCATGAATATTAAGATAAAAAAAGCCGGTCAAATAACCGGCTTTTTTCATTTCCCTAGAATCTGCTGAAGAACCTCGTCTCAGCTTTTTTCTCCGTGAAGAATTTTTTTGATACATTCTTCAGCCCAGTGCAACACCGCACCAAAACAACGTCAGCAGAGATTGAATTCCTCTCGCGTCAAGCCCTCTCTTCCGGTTGCCGGCTGTTTTTAGTGGCTTCGAAAAGCCCTCGTTAAACAACCCGTGACCGGCAGCACGCCTTAACCGGCGATGAAGTACTTCATGTAGGGGTTCGCATACAGAAGAACCAGCGAAACGACCAGAGCGTAAATGGCGACTGATTCAGCCATGGCCATACCGACCAGCATGGTCATCATTACTTTGCCCTGGACACCGGGATTTCTTCCGACAGCCTGGCAGGCGCCGCTTGCGGCATTACCGATACCGGCACCGGCTCCGATGGCTCCGCCGCCGATCGCGATTCCAGCACCAACCATGGCGCCGACTGCAAAGATAACCTTAATGTAGGACTCGCTGCCGGGCGCAGCAGCTTCAGCGGCGCAGACTACCGACGCCGTCAAGAGCACGGCCGCCATTGTTAAGCATGTAACCATTGTTTTCCGAATCTTCGTGATCATCTTCTTTCTCCTTTTCTCCTTAAATAGTTCTTATTCCTTTGCTCCCCCTCATCAAAATACATGATACCGGGAGACTGAGGAACCATCTAGGCGGCTATGCGTAGCAAAACACGCACCATTCTTTGTCATGCGGGTTATATATTTGTTAATCACTCGTTAATACGTGCTGTTTTGAAAATTTTCACTCTCGTCAGCTTCACCGGGGATGGCTGCCAATAACACATTTCATTGAATGTAACATTAAAAATGAATGGGCGGATTGAACGAAAATTGAAACACAACAGAGCGCATGACGGCCCTTCCAGGAGCCCTGTGAGGAAATCGTCACGGGTCTGTTACTCATTGATAGTACAAGGCAATCATCATTTCCAATCCTGTTCGGAAATCAGCCTTTTTGTCTTGACAGTCATGCATTGTTCATGTTAAAGCCACGCCACTTCGATTAAGGAAGGAGATTGAGAGCATTGACTAAGATTTTGGAGAAAGTGGATTTATCTGAGAATGTGGTCAAGATGGTACTTGACGCCCCCGCAATAGCCAAAAAACGAAAGGCGGGTCAGTTTATAGTCCTCAAGATCGACGAAAAGGGGGAAAGAATTCCCCTGACGACCGTGGACGCGGACCCCGAAAAGGGGACCCTGACCATCATATTCCAGGTCGTAGGAAAAACGACGGCCAAGCTGGCAACAATGAAAGCGGGCGATGAATTGATGGATCTGCAGGGGCCGATGGGGAGGCCCACCCATCTTGAAGGCGTCAAGAATGCCGTCTGCGTTGGTGGAGGAGTCGGTGTGGGAGTTGTTTATCCCATCGGAGCCGCCCTGAAAAAGCAGGGGGCGAAGGTTACATCCATCATTGGTGCTCGAAACAAGGAGTTGCTTATCCTGGAAGAGGAAATGAAGGGCATCAGCGACAATCTGATCGTGACAACCGATGATGGAAGTTATGGCATTCATGGGTTTGTCAGCGATGCTTTGAAGACGTTGATTGAATCCGGTGAAAAGATCGATGAAGTCTTCGCAATCGGCCCGGTGCCCATGATGAAGGCCGTGGCGGCAGTAACAAAGAATTATGGCATCAAGACCACGGTCAGCCTGAATTCCATCATGGTGGATGCGACAGGCATGTGCGGTGCCTGCCGTGTGGCGGTTGGCGGAGAAACTAAGTTCGCCTGTGTCGATGGCCCTGAATTTGATGGCCATGCCGTTGATTTCGATCTGCTGGCGAGCCGTTTGAGAATGTATATGACCCAGGAAAAAGAATCGATGGACAATTACAGGTGTGAATGCCATGGAAAATAACGAAAAGAAAGAAAAAAAAGAAAAAGTACCGCGGCATAAGATGCCGGAGCAGGATCCCAAGGTAAGGATCCACAACTATAACGAAGTCCCTATCGGCTATTCGGAAGAAACGGCCATGAAAGAGGCGGAACGCTGCATTCAGTGCAAGAAACCGGGTTGCCGCACCGGCTGTCCGGTAGGCGTTGACATCCCCGCCTTTGTAAAACTGATTGCCGAGGGGAAATTTATCGAAGCCGCCTGGAAGCTGAAGGAAGACAGTGCGCTTCCTGCAGTGTGCGGCCGTGTCTGTCCGCAGGAGAGTCAGTGCGAGAAATTCTGCATCCTTGGTAAAAAGGATGAGCCTGTGGCCATCGGTCGTTTGGAACGGTTCGCCGCAGACTTCGAGCGGAACAGCGGTCAGGTAAAGATTCCTGAAATTACTGCCAAGAACGGCAAGAAGGTGGCTGTTGTCGGAGCAGGTCCTGCAGGACTTACCGTTGCCGGCGACCTGATCAAACTGGGGTACGAGGTGACGATTTATGAAGCCCTTCATAAACCGGGAGGAGTGCTCGTTTACGGCATCCCCGAGTTCCGTCTCCCCAAAAGCATCGTTGAAGCGGAGATCAACTATCTCGAGAAACTGGGAGTCAAGGTTGTGTGCAATGCGGTGATCGGCCGGCTGGAGACCATCGATGAGCTCTTTGCGGAAGGCTACGATGCCGTCTTCCTGGGTGTGGGCGCCGGAGCCCCCGTTTTCATGGGCATACCGGGAGAAAACCTCAGCGGCATCTACTCGGCCAACGAGTACCTGACCCGCTCCAACCTGATGAAGGCCTATCTGTTCCCCGAATATGACACGCCCATTGTCCGCGGAAAGAATGTCGCTGTCATCGGTGGCGGCAACGTGGCCATGGACTCCGTGAGAACCGCCCTTCGTCTCGGCGCGGACAATGCCTACATTATTTACCGGCGCAGTGAAGTCGAACTTCCCGCAAGAGCAGAAGAAGTTCATCACGCAAAGGAAGAAGGCGTCCAGTTCAAACTGTTGACCAATCCTGTCGAATACATCGGAGATGCGAACGGCTGGGTTACGGGAATTAAGTGCGTCGAAATGGAACTTGGCGAACCCGATGAATCCGGTCGCCGGAGACCCGTCGAAAAGAAGGGGTCTGAATTCGTCATCGATGTGGACACGGTCGTTGTTTCCGTGGGAACCAACGCCAACCCGATCATCCCCATGACAACGCCCGGTCTTGAAACGAACAAGTGGGGCTACATCGTGGCCGACGAGGAAACTGGAAAAACGAGCCGCGAGGGCGTTTACGCTGGCGGTGATATCGTCACCGGATCAGCAACCGTCATCCTGGCCATGGGTGCCGGGAAGAAGGCCGCTGCATCAATCCACGAATATCTTTCCAATAAATAGAATCAGGAAAAACGAGGAGAGATCCTCAGCCTTTTAAAACAAAACCCTTCCCTCAGCGTTCTTTGGGGGGAAGGGTTTTTTCTATCGTTATCGCCACACGTCGCACAGACACAGAGGCCTCATCAATCAAAGCCCAAATAGGGCATCGGAGGCAAATAGCCACTGTTCTCCCACATCCTCGCCGCTTCCGAGATGGAGATCCCCTCTGGTTGGCAACGCTCACCGTCATGCTCTCGCGGCCGCAGCATACGGCATCCATAGGGGCGTTCCTGCCAGGACAGTTCGCAACCGTTATCATTGTGGAAGATGCAACCAGCCATCCGGTCACGATATTTGTAATGCGGACGAATCACCCGAGCCCTTATGTCTGAATCCAAGAGCAGGATTACACCGTACTTGCCGCTGTTCAATGCCTCCATGACCGCCTCCGCGGACCCAAACTCCGAAGGCAGACAGTGTCCGGGCTGTATCTGACAGCATTTACCTCTGCAGCGCACGCACATCTCGGTCTCCCGGTATCCTTCTTTCATTTCCCCGGCACTTACCGGATTCCCTGATAAAAATGAATGATCTTCGGCCATGGTATGTTTGTCCTTTGCTGACAACAGCTTCTGAAATCGTGAGAACTCTTTTAAAGAAAAGAGGAGCCATGTAATACTTTATTAGGATCATCTGGTTGCTGAATTTTTTCCTTGATTATGTTGAATCCGTTTTTCAATGACTTTATCTACCAAAGCGACGAAAAAATTGATCATTCACTTGATTTCTTAATGTTCGAGAATAGCTGTCATATTCAGTGAACAGCCCGATGTGGACCCTCATGCCGGTGGGTGTGGAAGGGGTTTGGAAGGCTGAAGAAGAGCCCCCCCGCCCACTCGATTAGCCATCATTCATTCGTTGGCTAACATCAAATAGCCTCGCATACCTTAGTGAGAATCTCTTGCCGACTCTGCTCGTCTTGTTTTTGGAAAAATTCACGAATTTGCCTTTTTACGTCTTCCTTGTCAACCAGATCACACAAGGCCTCAATTGCTTCCTCTCCACCCCCCCCAAAAAACTGACCCCTCGGGTAACGCATGGTTTGGTGTGTCAATTCCAAAACCACCTTCAATGCACCATATTGTTTCTCTGCCTTTATCATACGCGCCACAGGCGGAATGAAACGATCGAGCACGTAAGGTAAATAACCCAAGCCCATGAAAAAGCCGATTTCATGGAGTTTCTCATCGATGAGTTTATAATGCGCCGCATCATCAGATGGTGAGGTTTCTTCAAGTATCAATCTTGCTATGCCGAAAGTATTGATAATCTCAGTGAGCACTGCCTCGCGTCCAAGCATATTATCGGGAGTGACATGCCTATCCCAACATGGCGCATAGGGAAAGGACACGGGAATAGGAGGCTTGTCTAACGGTGGGTAAACTAGTTCCTTATCCTGATCGGTAGTCATTTCTTTGTATGGAATGCGAATCCTGGTATAGTATCGCGCATTCGTCTCTGACGACATTTGGACACATACATCCTCGGCGCCTTCCGCATGAGCGCCGTAGCGACGGAATGGTTCATTGTTAAGCTGCAAAAGTGGATAATGAAATGTATTAGGGGACAGCCTGACTTTAAGCCGAAGGAAAATAGGAGGTGCCGCTGGTGCGGTGTAATCGATTTTCGTTTCTGGTTCACACTTTTCAACAATCAAATTCATCTCAGGAACTTTTACGGCTCCACCACCTATATTCATCAGACAAAAGTTCAGTTCATTATCAGATACCGGATATTTGGGATTATATTCAGGCTCACTGATTATAAGCTTAGGTACAGTCAATGCGCTTTTCGTCTCTTCGACCAATTTTACAACAGAGCCAATAAGAGCATTCAGACGGTCTACATCCTCGCCTAATGCAGTCAGCCCATGAAGAAAATCATCGTCAGAACGTTGCATATCCTGTAGAAGTTCCAAAACATCCCCTATGCCCGGTCCGCCTGCAGCTCTTGACTTTAGTGCTTGTTTGACCGCTTTCGAAAGAATCGTGCCCACCAGGGGCACCGGTATTTTTTTTAGTTCCTCGCTGAGCAATTCAACTGCTGTTTCTTTGGCGGCTTCAGCCAAATCACGTGGAAATTTGGATAGTATTCCGTCGACTTGCTTTCGTGCTTCTGTGAGCCATTCCATTTTCAGCCTCCTTGATAGGCATTTTGGGAATCTTGGTGCAAGAGATGGCTAATAATTAATATCCGAACTTCGCTTTTTTCCGATTTATTGTTACCATAATTAGGAATTTAAATTTTTTAAAATAAGTTTTATGTCTTATATTTTCATACATATAGCAATCTACGGAACTTCGAATATCATGGAAATAAGGACTAAAAGCGATCTTCTTAATTTATGGAAATTTTGTCAAAGATTGTCGTTCGAAATCAAGTAATTTTATCCATAGCGACGCGTAACTGACTAGAGGTGGTCTGGGTGGTCAATTTTGGGTTATCACAACCACCAGACAAACTGTTTAAACTGTCTATCTTGATTCCATGGATCCCAATCCCACTATTGCCATAACTCCCAATCGAATTAACGCCAAAGAAATGAGTCAAAGAAATGATTTCTATCCAATGTCAAAATTGATAAGCAACTATTTTTAGTTTTCTCTTTACGGCAATGAAATTGAATTCTGTAAGGAACACGATAGGCATCCGGAAAAATCTTTCAAGGGTTCCTTCAACATCCGTCTCACCTCAGAACTTCATCAAATACTTGTGTAGCACGCCTTGTCGGAAGGGTTGACACTGAATAATTTTGTATGATCGTCTGCATCGTTAAGTCCGCTCACCATGGGTTCGATTCCCATGCACTCCCGCCATTTATTCAATAATTTCAAAATATATTCTGGGCATGAAAAGAAAACGGAACGAACATGCTTTGCTGTGATTGGCCGAATTCGTCCTACGGCATAAAAAAAAGAGAGTACGAATAATCCGTATCCTCTTTTTTATTGGTCGGGGCTGCTGGATTTGAACCTGAATAACGTTGCAATATAATCTATCAATTTAATAATATAAGTATGTAAAAAAAGATTTAGTGGCTATCTAGAGGCTTTCTAAGAACATATGAGCCTCAATGGATCAAATACGCTCCTGAGACGTTAGTTCAAAAAACCCCGACGGATTTCTCCATTGGGGGTTTTTTGATATTGCAAGTTCAGACTATTGGTTAATTATTTCTTTGATTATTTGTTCACATCCAGCCATGATTTCATCAAATACTACCGGGGGGACATCGAGTCCCAATTCTTCGAAATGCTTTTCGCCTTGAGTCTTAATTTCTTTCAACGTTGCCAGGGGGTCTTCGGTTGCCAAACATTCTCCGATAACATCGTTGAATGCCAGTATCATCTGCTTCTTCTGTTCTTTTTTCTTTTGCCTTTTATTCATATGAAGTATCTCCTTTGCCTTCTTATTAACATATCGTCTCCAAGGGACGAAATAAATTAAGCTGTTTGTTCATATATTTTCCCCGATTTGATTACAAAATAAAAAAAGGGCTATGGCATACCCATAACCTCTTGATAATATTGGTCGGGGCGGCAGGATTTGAACCTGCGACATCCTGCTCCCAAAGCAGGCGCGCTACCAAGCTGCGCTACGCCCCGTATTTATATGTACTTATGATTCTTTTTTGGCCGGATATGACCGTTTTCTTAAATGATCCTTCAGTGCTTGAAGGGCTTTCGCCCGATGGCTGCTTCTGTTCTTTTCCTCGGATGTCAACTGCGCAACGGTTCTGCCGGATTCCGGAAGCAGGAAGACCGGATCATAACCGAAACCGCCGGTTCCTGCAACCGTTTCGCTGATGAATCCATCCCATCTTCCGTCAAACGATTCGTAGTTCCCATCCGGATGATAAAGAACCAGCACACAGCGAAAGGCAGCCGACCGGTCCTTCGCTGGGACCCCATTCAACAGCTCCATCAGTCTCTGGTTGTTCTGATTGTCATCCGCACCCTCACCGGCAAAGCGGGCAGAATAAATTCCCGGTTGGCCGTTGAGTGCATCGACTTCCAATCCTGAATCGTCAGCCAGGGCGATTTCACCCGTGAATTCAGATATGACTCTGGCCTTTTTCAAGGCATTTTCGAAAAATGAGCTTCCGTCCTCGACAACGTCAGGGGCATTCGGATATGCCTCCAGGGATTCCAGGTTGACGTCCAGTTCCTCGAGAATCGCCCGGACCTCCCGGACCTTTCCTTTATTTTTAGAGGCAAAAACGATCTTGATCAGAACTGGCCTCCCAGTGTCTGCTTCTGAATTTCAGTCAGTGCCTGGATTCCCCTTCCGGCCAGCTCGATCATTTCCGTCAATCGGTCCCGGGAAAAGGGGACTTTCTCTGCGGTTCCCTGCACCTCGATAAATTTCCCCATGCCCGTCATGACCACATTCATATCGACGTCCGCCTGCGAATCCTCGACATACTCCAGGTCGAGCATAAGCGTGTCGTTAATAATCCCGACGCTGACGGCACTGACGTAATCCAGCAGCGGCATGGAGCCGCACCTTCCCTCTTCCTTCATCTTGCGGAAAAGGTCTGCAAGGGCGACGAAACTTCCCGTAATGGACGCCGTGCGTGTACCGCCGTCAGCCTGGATGACGTCACAATCGATATATACGGTGTTTTCCCCGAAACTCTCCAGGTCGGTAACAGCACGCAGGGAGCGCCCTATCAACCTCTGTATTTCATGAGTCCGCCCTCCGATTCGACCCTGCGCGGCCTCTCTTTTGTTTCTCTCCTGAGTCGCCATGGGAAGCATGGCGTATTCAGCCGTCAGCCAACCCTTTCCCGAATTCTTCAAGAAAGGCGGAACTCTCTCTTCCAGCGTGGCCGTGCAGATGACCTTCGTGTCCCCCATCTCAATCAGGACGGAACCCTGTGGATGTTTCAAGTAATTCCGCGTGATTTTCACGTCCCGGATTTCATCGTGTCTGCGGTCGTTTTTCCTCAAACTTAGAAGGCTCCCCGAATAGATATGACTGCTGCAAAGGAATGCGGACTGTTCAGTAAAGTTCTTTGATGCTCTTGCTGATGGCCCTGGCAACGGCGAGCTGGATTTCCTTTTCCAGCATCTGCTTCTTGTCCTCCGGGTTTGAAACAAAACCAAGCTCAACAACGACGGCCGGCTTGACGATGCCCTCCAGAACGGGAACCGCTGCCTCTCGAAGCCCGCGGCCTTTCCTGGGAAATACCTGCTCCAGGTTCTTTTGCAGGATATAGGCGAACCGCACGCTGTCATTGAGATGTTTGTTTCTCGCCATGTCCGTCAGGATCACAGACGAATCCTCATTCTCACCTTGCGTGTTCCGCTTGAACCCCGGGAAATAAATTTCGAATCCCGATGCCTTTTTTCCGAACCCGGCGTTTACGTGCAGGCTGAGAAAAAGATCCGGGGCTGCATTGCGTGCGAATTGTTCCCTCTCGCGAAGGCTGAGCGTCCGATCCGAATCACGGGTCAGCTGCACGCGTATGTTCTGAGACGTCATCAATTCTTTCTGAACGCTGCGGGCAATGGCCAAGGTCACGTCCTTTTCATAAACGTCGTCCGAAAACCGCACCCCTTTTTCTGAACCGCCGTGGGCCGGGTCAAGGACGACCAGCATCCCCTCCCGCGCTGCCAATGCCGAAAGGGGCAGCACATACATGGCCAGAAGCAGCAGAATCAGCCATGAAAAAACGTTATTGAGACGAACATACGGAAACGCCTGTCGCACCATCTTTCCTGTACTCTTCAACATAAATTGAGCCTCTCATACAGCAAACAACAAATCTCTGTCAACACATATATGGGAAACATCAGCCGGATAGGCGTGGATGCTCCTTTACCTTGTGCACCCTTTCCACTGAAAGGACTTCCTTGATCTGCTGAATCGCCGAGGTCAGTGTTTGCAGCTGCCTCAGCCCAGTGACATCAAGCCGGAAAAAGCAATTCACCCGCATGTCCCTGCTGGTATCCACTCTGGCGGTGCTGATGTTTACGTCAAGGGAAGAAATCACCGAGCTGATTTCCGCCAGGATGCCTTTCTTATCCTTGCATGTGACGACCATATTCACGGAATAGGTCTGCGATGCCTTCGCACTCCAGGCCACGTCCACAAACCTTTCGGAATCCAGCTCCGAAAGACGTTCACAATCGGCCGTATGAATCGTAACGCCCCGCCCCCTTGTTATGTAACCGACGATCTCATCTCCGGGGATAGGGTCGCAGCAGTGGGCAAACCGCACCATGATGTCCTCAATGCCGGTAATCAATATCCCTTGGGAGTCCTCTTTTTTGGTCCTTTTCGCTGCCCTGTCGGCAGGCACCCTTTCAGGGGCGCTGATTTCATCATGGATAAAATGATGGACAACCCTTTTCGGGGAGACTCGTCCGTAGCCCACAAGGGCGAACAGATCGTCCGGGGTGTTAATCGATAATTCCGTGAAAAGATCGCGGATTTCATCCGATTTAACCGCCGAGCTCAACTTGAGGGAGTTCTTGCGGAACTCCTTCTCCAGCAGTTCCCTGCCCAGGGTGATGCTCTTTTTGCTTTCCTCTGCCTTGACCCAGCCCTTGATCTTTGACCGCGCCCTTGATGTGACGGCGTACTTCAGCCAGTCCTTGCTGGGATGGTGTCCGGCCTGCGTGATGATCTCAACGGCGTCACCGTTTTTAAGCTCATATTTCAGGGGGACGATGCTCCGATTGACCTTGGCCCCGACACAGGTATGCCCCACGTCGGTATGGATGCTGTAGGCGAAATCAATCCGTGTGGCCCCCTTCGGAAAAGACCGGACATCGCCGTCGGGCGTGAACACATAAACCTCATCGGGAAACAGGGCCAGCTTCAGGTTCGTCATGAACTCGCGGGGGTTTTTCAAGTCCTGCTGTATTTCCAGCAACTCCCGCAGCTTTCGGATCTGCTCCTCGTCGGCGCCTGGAAGCATCCGTTTTTCCTTGTACCGCCAGTGTGCGGCAATCCCCTCTTCCGCCCATTCATGCATCTCTTTCGTCCGGATCTGGATTTCCACCCGCTGGCCGGACGGACCGATGACGGTCGTGTGGAGGGAGCGGTAGTTGTTCGCCTTGGGCATGGCGATATAATCCTTGAACCTTCTTGGAACCGGTATCCACAGGGCATGCACGATACTGAGGGCTTCATAGCAGTCTTTTTCCTTGTCGGAATCCAGGATGATGCGGAAGGCCGTCAGATCATAAACCTCGTCGAAATCAATTTTCTGTTCGTGCATTTTCTTGTGGATGCTCCAGAAATGCTTTGCCCTGCCCTCGACTACGCCTTTAAGGCCGTACTCGTCGATCTTTTCCTGGATCATCCTCTTGACTTCCCTGGTATATTGATCCCTCTTTTCCCGCGTTGAGTCTATCCGCTTTGTCAGATTGGAATAGGCGTCGTAATCCAGGTAGCGGAAGGCCATGTCCTCCAGTTCAACCTGCATCCGGTAAATGCCCAGCCGATTGGCCAGGGGCGCATAGAGTTCCATGGTTTCCTTCGCAATATACCGTTGCCTGTCCGGTGTGTGGAACTCAAGAGTTCTCATGTTGTGGGTGCGGTCCGCCAATCTCACCAGGAGAATCCGGGTATCCGCGGACATGGCCAGAATCATCTTGCGGAAATTCTCCGCCTGCCGCTCCTCCTGACTTCTGAAGGTGATCTTGCTGATCTTTGTCAACCCGTCGACCAGGAAGGCGACATCTTTTCCAAAGAGCTCTTCTATCTGTTCAAGGGTCGTCAGCGTATCCTCAACGGTGTCATGGAGGAGTCCCGTCGCTATGGACGCGGCATCAAGCTCCATGTCGGCGAGGATTCCGGCAACTTCCATGGGATGGGTCATGTAGGGCTCACCGGATAGGCGCACCTGCCCCTGGTGAACAGAGGCCGAAAAGATGTAGGCCTTTTCGATCAGCTCCTGTTCTCCCGGAGTGAGATATTCCTGTGTTTTGTCAAGGATATCGATGATCCGCAGCATGACGTCTCTTTAATTCCAGCCCTTCATGTTCCCGGCTACCTGACCTGGTCCCATTTTCTTTAACGTGCAACCCGCGGCCTGGCCGATGGCCCCCGACAAAGAGCGCATTGATCGCAAAGTGGTCTGTAAATCCAGGCAGAAAGGGTTTCCGGCTATTCGCTGCCTGCTGAACCGCTGTTTTCCAGGTTCATTTTCCCGCTGATCAGTTTCCGGATATAATTCTCAACCTCTTCCAGGGGGACGGCGGTCACCTCGCCGGTGTCCCTCAACCGGATTTCAACCTTTCCCTCGGCCAGTTTCTTGGGGCCGATCGTCACCCGGATCGGGATGCCGATCAGGTCCGCATCCTTGAATTTAACGCCGGCGCGCTCATCGCGGTCATCGAGCAGCACCTCGAATCCGCCGGCGGCGAATGAGCCATAAAGTCGCTCCGCAGCCTCGGCAAGGGCGGAGTCGTTCATATTCACAGGCGTGATGATGACATGGAAGGGCGCAATCGGCATGGGCCATACAATTCCATTTTCATCATTGTTCTGTTCGATGCATGCCGCGACGGTTCTTCCGGTTCCTATCCCATAGCAGCCCATAATCATCGTCTGCTCTTTACCGTTCCGATCGAGAAAAACGGCCTCCATGGCCTTGCTGTATTTTGTTCCCAGTTTGAAGACGTGCCCGACCTCGATGCCCCTGGCGAAGGACAGCGCCTTCCCGCAGCGGGGACAGTCGTCCGTTTCCCTGGCGATCTTCAGATCCGCGAAAGCCTCAATCTGGAAATCACGGCCGGGATTGGCATTGCGCAGATGATAGTCCTCCTTGTTTGCACCCATGACCACGTTCCTCATGTTGATCAGCGTGTTGTCCGCAATGATCCGGCCCCGAAGCCCGACGGCCCCGGCAAATCCGCGGGGGGCGCCCGTAATTGCTTCAATCATGTCATCCATGGCCAGTTCGAGCTCGTCACAGCCCAGGTAATTCCTGACCTTGATCTCGTTGACCTCTTCATCTCCACGAACCAGCACGGCCACAGGCTTCCCGTCGGCGCTGAAGATCATGGTTTTCACGATCTCCCGGGGGGACACCCCGAGAAAGGCGCAGACCTCTTCGATGGTTCGGATGTCCGGGGTGTGCACTTCCGTCAGGGGCAGCTCTTCCAATGCATCCAGGTTTTCTTTCTCCGGCGGATGCACCTCCGCCTTTTCCAGGTTGGCCGCATAGGAACATGAGCTGCAGAACACCAACCCGTCCTCCCCTGAATCGGCCATCACCATGAACTCATGGGAAAAGCTTCCGCCGATCGTCCCGGAATCGGCCTCGACGGGGCGGAATTTCAGTCCGCACCGGGAAAAAATCCTTTTGTATGCTTCAAACATCTTCGAATAACTGATCTCGGCCCCTTCCTCATCGACATCGAAGCTGTAGGCGTCCTTCATCCCGAATTCCCGGCTCCGCATGACTCCGAAGCGGGGGCGGATCTCATCCCGGAACTTGGTCTGGATCTGGTAGAGATTTTTCGGAAGCTGCCGATAGGTTTTGAGCTCATGGCGGACCAGGTCTGTAATGACCTCTTCGTGAGTCGGCCCCAGGCAGTATTCCCGGTCATGTCGGTCCCGGAAGCGCAGAAGCTCTTTGCCATAATGCTCCCAGCGCCCGGACTCCTGCCACAGTTCCGCCGGCTGGACCATGGGAAGAAAAACCTCTTGGGCACCGGCCCGGTTCATTTCTTCACGGATGATCTGCTCAACCTTTCTGATGACCCGGTAACCCAGGGGGAGATAGCAGTAAACCCCGGCAGACAGTTTTCTGATCATCCCCGCTCGGAGCATGAGCTGATGACTGATGACTTCGGCATCTGAAGGGACTTCTCTTTCTGTGGGCAGGAACATTTCCGAATAGCGCATTTAACCTCCTTGTCCTTGCATAGGCGATAGAATGAACGGAGTTAAAGAAAAATCAGGGCCACCACCGGTCCCGTTTATTTCTCTTCGATATTCCTTTTGTTTCTTGTTATTTCCGAAATTTCTTCAAGCAGTACTTCAAGAAATTCCTCCTCCTTGATCTTGCGGATGACGTTTCCCTTTCTGAACAGGAGACCCGCCCCCCGGCCGCCGGCGATTCCAACATCCGCCTCAGCCGCTTCTCCCGGTCCATTCACGACGCAGCCCATGAGGGCGATCTTCAGGTCGTCCTTCATCCCGACCAATGCCTTCTCGACCCTTTCAACCAGGGAGAACAGGTCGATTTCACAGCGTCCACACGTGGGGCAGGAGATGATATCCGGTCCGACCCTGCGAATGTCCAGTGCCCGGAGAATGCCGTAGGCCAACCCGACCTCGGAAACGGGGTTGCCTGTGACAGAGACGCGGATCGTGTCGCCGATTCCCTCGTAAAGGAGCACCCCCATGCCGATGGAGGATTTGATGGCTGAATTTACCAGCGTCCCTGCCTCGGTCACCCCCAGGTGCAGCGGGCAGTCCGTTTTGGCCGCAACGATCCGGTAGGCGTCGATCATGGTGGGGACGTGGGAGGATTTAAGGGAAAGCTTGATGCGATCGAATCCCAGATCTTCCAGAAGGGCGAGATTATTGAGGGCGCTTTCCGCCAGGGCTTCAGCGGTAGGCCCGCCATACTTTTCCAGTATGGGCTTCTCCAGCGAGCCGGCATTGATGCCGACCCGGATGGCCGTGTTGTAATCCCTGGCGGCGCGCACAACGTCGGCAATGTTCTCTTTTCCCATGTTGCCTGGATTGATGCGGATGCCGTCCATATGCTGCTCGATGGCCATGAGGGCATAACGGGCATTGAAATGGATGTCGGCGATGATTGGGATGTGGATGGCCTTTTTGATCTCACCCAGAACCGATGCCGCTGCCTCATCGGGCACCGCCACGCGGACGATTTCACAGCCGGCGTTTTCAAGGGCTTCGATCTGGGCTACCGTTTCAGGGACATTTCGTGTATCCGTACACGTCATGGACTGAACGGCAACGGGTGCATCTCCTCCAATCTGAACATTTCCCACCCAAAGGGCCTTTGTTTTTCTTCTCCGGAACGGGCGATTCAATGTAAATCCTTATATTTTTCGATTGGTTTTTTGTATAGCACAAAGATGCGAATGCCTTCAACGGGGAATATCTTTCCGAGCATTGAAGGATAGTGACTTCGGGATGTCTGTTCTTCTGATTGAATTGAGGAGCTCTTGGAGGTGCGTTTTCTTTTCCGGTATTTCAGCAAAAAAGCGTGAGGAATCGGATTTTCCCGTCAACGAACCTTCCGGATCCTTCGCCCTCGGTAAGCCCGATCCTCCGCCTTTTCGCGGCAGACCTGATCAGAGGTCACCTCCCCGCCAGCAGTGGAGGCAAAGCTGATCTTCCGGAAGGCCGATCGCCTCGATCATGGCTTCAATATTCAAGAATTTCAAAGTCGTCACGTTGAGGTCCCTGCGGATCCACTCGACCATTCTTGAATATTCCTTCGAGCGGCAATCCAGATAGGGGGTGATATCGGAGGGCTCCTTTCCCTCGATGGCCAGGATCGCCCTCCGGGCAGCCAGTTCCGATGTAGAGCGCGTTGAAGATCCGTAAAGGCAGGTAAACATGAGCGGGGGGCAGGCCGGCCGAACATGAATTTCCCGGGCACCATTCTCCCACAGCTTCTTCACTGTGTAATTCTTTAACTGTGTTCCGCGGACGATGGAATCATCACAGACAATCATCCGGTTGCCGTTGATGACGTCATGGACCGCGCTGAGTTTCATGGTGGCGACGAGGTCCCGGATATCCTGTGACGGCGGGGTATAGCTCCTGCCGTACCCGGGGGTGTATTTGACCAGGGGACGGCGATAGGGGATTTTTGATTCGGCGGCGTACCCCAAAGCGTGCCCGACACCTGAGTCGGGAATGCCGCAGACAAGATCCGCGGAAATGTCATCCTGCCTGGCCATCGCCCGGCCGCAGCGCTCACGGGTATTCTCCACGGAAATTCCCTCGTAGGAGGAGGAGGGATAACCGGTATAGATCCAGAGAAAGGCGCAAACTTTCCGCTGGTTGTTTGCAGGGCGCAGAACCTTGTATCCGTCGGCGGTCAACAGGACAATTTCTCCCGGGCCGATCACCTTGTCCAGCTCATAGTTCAGGTTGGGGAAGGAACTGGATTCCGTTGCCACGGCAAATCCCTGCCCCGCCCGCTCCCTGCCGATTGCCAGAGGAAACCGTCCATATTTGTCCCGTGCGGCATAAAGGCCCTCCTCCGTCAGGATCAGAGTGCAGATGGACCCCTCGATGGCCTCCTGCATCCGCACAATGCCTTCGACAAGGCTTGTCCCTCTGCTGATCAGCTTGGCCACGAGTTCCACGGTGTTCACGACGCCGTTTTTTATCTCACTGAACGAGGTCCCCTCCCGAAGCAGCTCCGCCGTCAAACGATCCTTGTTCGTTATCAGGCCTGATGCCGCGATGGCAAAAGTCCCGAATCTGGAGCGGATGATCAGCGGCTGCGGCGAATCGTCGTCAATGGCCCCAATTCCCGCTGTCCCTCTCATCTGCCGGTAGTGATCGACGAACTTGGATTTGAATTGCGCCTGACTGATGCTGTGAATGGCCTTCTTGAAATTGTTTTCCCCGAATACGGCCAGACCGCCATTTTCCGTTCCCAGATGGGAGTGGTAATCCGTTCCGTAAAAAAGGGTCTTTATGCAGCTTTCTCTCGCTACGACTCCAAATAAACCGCCCATGAAATAAACGCCCGCCCCTATTGATGTGTTGACATTACAAAATTCCGCTGATGGTTCTCATTTCAAACGCATCAGCGCATTCCCGATCCGCTCCAGTCCCTTTTCAATCAGCTCCATCGATGTTGCGTAGGAAATCCTGATGTAGCGGTCATCTCCGAAGGCAGCTCCGGGCACGACGGCCACCTCGGCCTCCTCGAGGAGATATTCCGCCATTGCACCGGAATCGTTGATCTTCCGATCCCCACAGCTCAATCCATACAATGTGGAGACATTGGGAAAGACGTAGAAAGCCCCCTGGGGTTTCAGGCAGGAAACGCCATTAAAGGAATTCAGGACGGAAACGATGTAATCCCTCCGCCTCTGGAACTCCTTGACCATTTCCGAAATGACCTGCTGATCCCCGGTCAGAGCCTCAACAGCAGCCTTCTGGGAGATGGAAGCCGGATTGGAGGTGCTCTGGCTTTGAATCTTTCCCATGGCCGCGATGACGGCCTCCGGCCCCGCGGCATAGCCGATCCTCCAGCCCGTCATGGCATAGGCCTTGGAGACACCGTTGACAACGATGGTCCGGTCCTTCAGAGCGGGAGCAACGGCCGCAATATTCCAGAAATCCAGCCCGTCGAAGAGGATCTTTTCATAAATATCGTCAGAAATGATCATCATCGAATGGCGGAGCACCACCTCGGCCAGCGCGGCAAGCTCCTCCCTCGTATAGGCGGATCCTGTGGGGTTTGACGGGCTGTTGATGATGAGCGCCCTGGTTCTTTCCGTGATGGCGCGTTCCAACCCTTCCGGGGTTAATTTAAAGCCGTCCTGTTCCCGGGTGTTGACAATGACAGGTTGCGCCCCGGTATAAAGCACGAGGTCCGGATAGGAAACCCAGTAGGGTCCTGGAATAACGACCTCATCCCCCTCCTCGAACAGGACCTGGGCAAGATTGAAAAGCGTGTGCTTGGCCCCGCAGGAGACGACGATCTCCGAACGCCTGTAGGAAAGGTGGTTATCCTTTTGAAGCTTCCGGATAATGGCATCCTTCAGTTCATCGATGCCTCCGACCGCCGTATAGCGCGTAAAATTTGATTCCACCGCCTGGATGGCTGCGGCCTTGATGTGTTCCGGGGTGTAGAAGTCCGGCTCTCCCGCCCCGAAATCGACGATGTCCCGGCCCTCCGCGCGCAAAGCGGCCGCTTTGGCGGTAATGACCAGAGTTGGAGACGGTTTGATTAGCGATACTCTCGATGCTAGCTTCATAATACTCTCTAAATTTTGATCATTTTGGGAAACTTTTCCTGCATTCTCCGATAAACAACCTCTGGAACAAGCCCTTTCGGAGAGCCGCCGAGACGGGCAACTTCCTTGATGATCGTAGAGCTTGTATAAAACCATTTGTAGCCGGTCATAAAGAAAACCGTTTCCACATTGCGGTTGAGGCGACGGTTCATCAGGGCGAGCTGAAACTCATACTCAAATTCCGACATGGCTCTCAAACCGCGGAGAATGATGTTTGCTCCGGCATTTCGGACATAATCGACCAGCAGACCGTCATGACTGTCCACCAGGACCCGTTTCCGGTCACGAAGAGCCTCTTGGATCATCTCTATCCGCTCCTCCACGGTAAACAGGGACGTCTTACTGGCATTGTAGGCAACAAGGACGATGATTTCATCGAACATGGACAGGCCTCTTTTGATTATATCAAGATGGCCGTTGGTTATGGGATCAAAAGAACCGGGATATACAGCAACCTTTTTCATATCATCCTCTTTAATTTTCTGAATGCCTCATGAACGACAACAGGGTATCTCCATATTTTCTCTCATCGACCAGCGTCATTCCCTGGTCTCCTTCGATCACCAGGGGCTCTTCCCGGGCGCGTTGGAGAATGGCCACCCCTCCGGGGGCCAGCAGGGACACATGAAAATTCAGCAGATCGACCGTCCGGGCTATCTGCCCTTTTCTGTAAGGCGGATCAGCGAAAATCACGTCAAATTGAAGCTCTTTCTCAACCATGCGACTGAAGGCCGGCCCTATGTCCGAGGCAATAATCTCATATCCACCGGAAAAGCCGAAGACCTCCAGGTTCCGCTTGAGGGCTGCAACCAGGGAAGGAATCCTTTCAACGAAAACCACCTGCCGGGCTCCCCGGCTGAGGGCCTCCAGGCCCACGCTTCCCGTCCCCGCGTAGAGATCGAGAAAGGTCTGACCTTCCAGGGGCCCCAGGATATTGAACAGGGCCTCCTTGATTCGGTCTGATGTCGGACGGACGGTATAACCGGGCGGTACGGCGATGCGCCTACCCTTTGCCCGCCCTCCGATGATCCTCATAGATAATCCCGGATCAGCACCTCGGCGATCTGAACGGCATTGGACGCCGCGCCCTTGCGGATGTTATCCGCCACGACCCACAGGTTGATCCCGTTGGGAATGGATTCATCCTCCCGAATCCTGCCGACAAAGGTGTCATCCTTTCCTGCCGCATGGATCGCCAGGGGATAGGCGTTTTCTTTCGGATTGTCAATCAGCGTTACTCCGGGAGCCGTTGACAGGAGCTTTTTGACCTCTTCCACCGATATCTTCTTCTCGGTTTCGATATTCACCGATTCCGAATGTCCATAAAAGACGGGAACCCGGACTGTCGTGGCCGTCACCCCGATCGACGGATCATCGAAGATCTTTTTTGTCTCGTTGACCATTTTCATCTCTTCCTTGGTATAGCCGTTATCGAGGAAGACGTCGATATGGGGCAGACAATTGAAGGCAATCTGATGGGGATAGACCTTCACTTTGACCTCCTGGCAGCTCATCAGCGCCCGGGTCTGTTCAGCCAGTTCGGTAATGGCCTTTTTCCCTGTTCCTGATACCGCCTGATACGTGGATACAACGACCCGCCGGATACGAACGGCATCGTGAATCGGCTTGAGGGCTACGACCATCTGGATGGTGGAGCAGTTGGGGTTGGCTATGATCCCCTTCTTTTTGTACTGCCCGATGGCCTGGGGATTGACTTCGGGAACGACCAGGGGAACCTCCGGATCCATCCGGAAGGCACTGGTGTTGTCGATGACCACGCATCCCGCCGCCGCGGCGATGGGGGCATACCGTTCGCTGACGCTTCCTCCCGCCGAGAACAGCCCGATCTCGATTCCCTTGAAGGAATTCTCATCGAGGACCTTCACCGGTATGGGTTTACCGCGGAAATCAATTTCAACGCCTAGTGAACGCTCAGATGCCAGAAGGGTCAGCTCCCGGACAGGAAAATCGCGTTCCTCCAAAACCCGGATCATTTCATTGCCTACCGCGCCGGTCGCACCGACTACGGCTACGTTATATGAATCCATCTATCCACTTCTCCTTATTTCGCAGGTCTGATCTTAAAAGCTTTTCATCGGCCCGGCAGGCCATTCTGCAGCCGAAGCGACGGGATAAGCCGGGCCCCGGCTATTGCAGCTCCCGTGGCTTCCGCACCCCGGTGGACCCGTCTCTAGGTCCCTTGAGCTTCCGTCGCCGGCCGGCGATGGCGCTTCACCAATCTCAGAAGAAACCAGGCAGGTCCCGAAAGGGCATACCCCGTCATCACCGTGAACAGCATGACCTGAGGCTCAGCAACAACAATCAGCAAAGCCAGGACAATCACTAAAAAAGACATGAAGGGCTTGCGGGCAAAATAATTCAGGTTCTTGAAGCTGTAATATTTCACATTGCTGACCATCAGCAGCGACAGGATGACGACAGCGGCAAGAACAAGAATGTGAGGATAGGGTCCCTTACCCACCTTGTCTTCATAGAGCAGAATTCCCGTCACGATGACCGCGGCCGCTGCCGGTATCGCCAGACCCTTGAAGACCTTGCTTTCAACAATGCCGATCTGGATATTGAACCGGGCAAGGCGCAGAGCCCCGCACAGGACGAAAAGGCAGGCCGTCACCGATCCCCATTTTCCAAAGGATGAAAGAGACCACAGGTAAATGAGCACGGCAGGCGCCACGCCGAAAGCCACCAGGTCGGACAACGAATCGTATTCGATTCCGAATTTGCTCACCGAATTGGTCATTCTGGCAATCCGGCCGTCCAGGCTGTCCAGGACGATGGAAATCAGGACAAAAAAAGAGGCCTCGACAAAGGCTCCGCGGATGGAATAAAGAATGGAATAAAAGCCGAAAATGAGGTTCGCCGATGTAAAAAGGTTTGGTAAAATATACACCCCTTTTTTCATGTGGCTTTTGCCCAGTTTCCCTTCCTTTTTCATCAAAACGTCCCTATCGGCGTCTGCCCTGCCTGCACCTTGTCCCCTCTGGCTACACAGAGTTTTGCCTCCATCGGCAGAAACACCTCCAGACGGGAGCCGAAACGGATCAACCCGAAGCGCTCGCCCCGTGTGAGACCATCGCCCTCTTCCACCCAGCAGACGATTCGGCGGGCGATCAACCCCGCGATCTGAATGGTCAGAATTTCCTTGCCGTCGTCCGTCAGGATCAGAACGGAATTTCTTTCATTCTGCTCAGACGCCTTGTCCAGATTTGCAGAAAGAAAGCGTCCCGGATGGTAGACGATTCGGGATACCTTCCCGGAGTAGGGGATCCGGTTCACATGAACATTGAAAATATTCATGAAAATGCTGACCTTCCTGCACGGCCCGGAAAGGAGTTCGTGATGGACACCCTCGTCGATTCGGATGACTTGACCATCGGCGGGCGATACAATCATCCTCTCATCTCCGGGAACCCGCCTCTCGGGATTGCGGAAAAACCAGGCTGAAAAGAGCGTAGGGGCAAGAAAAACGGCTGCAATTCCGTATGATTTTAACAAGACGACCGCCAGGATGGTCGCAGCGCCGAAAAGAGCGATAAAAGGTATTCCCTCAGGAGCAATCAGGCTGTCATGCTTCATCTCGAAACAATCCTAAATAAATTCATGATTCTTCACGAGGGTCCCATCAGAATGAATATGAACAATTCGTCACTGTTGATAACGTGTATGTAACAACTTTCCTGGTTTTTTCTTCCAAGCCAGAGTGACTTATCTTAATTAAAAAAGCTTGTCAATCATTCTTGTCGGACGGCGGAAGCGCACTGCCGGAACGGCAGAATCCCTGATTCGCCGGGCCTTTCAACCCTGCTGATCCTGCTGCAGGCGCTTCACTTCCGCTTCAGAAAGGCGCAGGTAACGGGGCGTAAAGGTTAACAGATCGAGAATCTCGCCCCGGCGGTGGCTCTCCCTGCCCAGGAGGCCGACAGCACAGGCCCGGACGGCATGAAGATGAGGGGCGGCAAAACAGGCCCGATCAGGCAGGCATTCCACAATCCGCTGCTGGTATTTCAAGGCCCCGTCACCCAGGAAGAGGGCCTTTTCCGTAATCCGGGGCAAAAAGGCCTCCAGGTCGGCCAGCCTCTCTTCTCCGATTCTTCTCAGGGAGAAATCGCTTTCGGCGGTGTACAGGGCTGTGTAAACCTGGTTTCTCTGTGCGTCCATCATGGGGCAGATCACCCTAGAGGAATGGATGCCGTTAAACGCCAGGGCCTCGAGGGTGGAAACTCCGGCAATGGGCCGTCCCGTGGCCAGTGCCAGCCCTTTCAGGGTGCCGAGCCCGATTCTCAAGCCGGTGAACGAACCGGGCCCTGTGGTGCAGGCCCACAGGTCGACATGTTCCGCGTCCATTCCCGCCTTCTGGAAGACATCCCTGATGGCCGGCAGCAGCAGAATGGAAGAATTGACCCCCAGATTAAAAAAGCTTTCCACAAGAGTCTCGTCGTCCTCCAGGAGCGCAATCCCGACGGTCTTTGACGATGAGTCCAGAGCCAGAGTTATCATGAGTGTTCTTTCACCTGCCGATCATTTTAAGAAAATCATTGACAAAACCGAGATTCAAGCGGTCAATGTCCATGGCGAAGGCGAACGCCATCAGGAGAATCAGGATGATGAGCCCTACCTGCTGCGCCCGCTCTCTCCAGCGGACACTGACTTCCCGGCCTATGACCGCCTCGATCATGAAGAACAGAAGGTGGCCTCCATCGAGAACGGGGATTGGCAGAAGATTGAGAATGGCCAGATTGATGCTGAGAAGCCCCATGAACATCACAAAGGGGGTAATCCCCTCCTTCACCTGGGCACCGGCGATCTGTGCGATCAGGATCGGGCCTCCGATGTTTTTCGGAGAAATGACCCCTTCGATCATCTTGACGATTCCCACCATGGTCAGCTTGGATATCAGCCAGGTCTGCTTCAGACTCATCCAGAAGGCGTCTATGGGACCTTTTCTCGCAACCAGGATATAGGAAGAGGCACTGATTCCGATCCGGTACTTCTCCACTTCCTCCTCGAAGATATTCTTCGCTTTCATCAGCTTCGGAACGAGGGTCACGTCCCGGGTGGCGCGGTCCCGCTCGATCCGCAGCGTCAGAGGCTTTCCCCCGCTTCTACTGATCTCTTCGGCCATCTCATCCCATTGGGAGACGGCTTTTCCGTTGACGGCAAGAATGGTGTCATCCTTAAGAATCCCCGCCTGGTGGGCCGCGCTCCCCTCTTCGACCCCCCCCACCTTGGCCGAAAGAACGGGTACACCGGTCATATAAATGATCGTAAACACAAAAATGGCAAAAAAGACGTTGAAGAGCGGTCCGGCCGCCACGATCATGATCCGCTTCCAGACATTCTGTTTCAGAAAGGACCGCTGATTCTCTTCAGGTGGAAGCTCATCATCGGGAGATTCACCCAGAAGCTTGACATAGCCTCCGAGAGGTATAAGAGACAGGAGATATTCCGTCTCCCCCACTTTCCGTCCAATGAGCTTCGGTCCAAATCCCAGCGAAAATTTCAGAACGCCGACACCGGCATATTTCGCCGCCAGAAAATGCCCCAGTTCATGCACGAAGATGAGAACGCCCAGCAGGACGACAACGGATAGAATGCTGATTCCGATCATTCTCTTTAATCCCTCATGTTCTTAAGAAGTTTCTGCGCTTCCCGCCGCGCCCAGGCATCCGCTTCGAGAATGTCTCCCAGATCCGGAAGTCCCTTGATTCCATGGGAATCCATGACCCTTTCAACAAGCCGGGGTATTTTCATGAACGGCAGGCGTTCCGCAAGAAAGGCCTCAACGGCCACTTCATTGGCCGCGTTCAGCACGGCCGGCATGGTTCCTCCCTCCCTCGCCGCCTTGTAAGCCAGCCCAAGGCACGGGAACATTTCGATATCCGGAGGAAAAAATTCCAGGGTGCCGATCTTGAAAAGATCGAGGGACAGCTCCGGACAGTCCATCCGCTCCGGAAAGGAAAGGGCGTAGGCGATGGGGATTTTCATGTCGGGAATGCCGAGCTGCGCCAGGACCGAACCATCCGTAAATTCCACCATGGAATGGACGATGCTCTGCGGATGGATGCAGACCAGGATCTGATCGACCTCGACGCCGAAAAGCCATTTTGCCTCGATCACCTCGAGGCCTTTGTTCATCATTGTCGCGGAATCAATGGTGATTTTGTCTCCCATGAGCCAGTTCGGGTGCTTCAAGGCGTCCTTCGGCCCCACCGTTTCCAGGCGTTCCCTTGAGCAGCGGAAAAAGGGGCCTCCCGATGCCGTCAGGTGAATATTCCGGATCCGCTGAGATCCCTGGCCTGACAGACATTGGAAAATGGCGCTGTGCTCGCTGTCCACGGGCAGAAGATTGACCCCTCTGCTTTTTGCCAGTTCAAGAACGAGGCTGCCCGCCATGACGAGGGTTTCCTTGTTGGCCAGAGCAATATCCCTGCCGGCCTCAATGGCCGCCAGGGTCGGCAGAAGACCTGCAGCCCCCACCATGGCCGAGATGACCAGATCGGCATCGGGCAGCGAGGCAACCTGGCGATAGCCTTCAGATCCGTAGAGAACCTCCAGGCCCGCCAGCGAGGGCAGTTGCCTTTTCAGCTCGAGGGCGTGGTGCTCATCGATAACGGAAACGGCCGATGGCTGAAATTCCTCGATCTGCCGCTTCAGTTCGGAAAGATTCCGCCCTGCGGCAAGGGCGATGATTTTGAACCTGTCCGGGTTTCTGCGAATCACATCCAGGGAACTTCGGCCGATAGACCCGGTAGAACCCAGAAGGGATATTTGTTTTATGGAATGCATAACATACGATAATAATGTACGAAAGGCACAAGAAATATCAGGCAATCCAGCCGGTCCAGCATCCCGCCATGCCCGGGCAGAATCGTTCCGGAATCCTTGACGCCGGCAGCCCTCTTGATCATGGATTCAAAAAGATCCCCCAGTTGGCTGATGCCGTTGCCGATCACGGCCAGGACCGCGGCATGAAGGAGAGGCAGGGAAGTCAACACGAAGGAGGAATACACCATGACCGCCAGAACGCTGCCCACCATTGAGCCGATAGAGCCTTCAACGGTCTTCCCCGGACTGATCCTCGGATAGAGCTTATGCTTTCCCAGGGTCCTCCCGAAATAAAAAGCGGCGATATCGCCCGATATCGGCAGCAACAGTACGAAGAAAATCCACAAAACCCCGTTTTCCGTCTTCCGGAGAAGGATAAAATAGGAAAGCATCAAGGGGAGGTACGCAAGGCCGAACAGGACTTTGCCCACGGGTTCGAGCGATATTCCGCCCTCTTTGACGCGAAACAGGGAGGCCAGGAATACCGCCACGGTCAGCAGGGCCAAAATGGCCAGCAGAAGCTTTTCCCCGCCGAGGAAGGCTCCAAGAGGCAGAAGCAGAGCCCCGCAGAGGACTTCCCCTTTTTCCCAGGAAAACCCCTTCCCGAAACTCAGAGCATTGTACTCCAAAGCGGCCACCAGGACGATCGCCGTCAATACGCCCGAAAAAAGCGCCTCGGAGCCGAAGAAAACCAGGGCAAAGACGATGGGGACTGCAACGATGGCCGTTATCCATCTCTTAAGGTGTGGTGTCATGCTCGTTCTTCCCGGGGTTCAGGGTGGATCCTCCGTCTTCTGCAAAGGGGCGGCGATTCCGCGAAAGCCATGGAACTAGGAGGTTCCGCCGTTTGTCCGGACCTGTTCACTCGTCATCCCGAAGCGCCTTTCCCGCGATTGGTAATCAGCGATGGCGCTCACAAGATCCTCGCGGCTGAAATCCGGCCACAATACTTCGGTGAAATGAAACTCGGTATAGGCCATCTGCCAGAGGCAGAAGTTGCTGATGCGCTGTTCACCGCTGGTCCTGATGAGAAGATCCGGGTCCGGCATGCCGGCGGTATAAAGATAGCGGGCGAAGAGCTCCCGATCGAGATCCTCCGGCGTCAGTTTCCCGTCCATGCTGTCCCGGACGATCTTTCGAAGGGCGGAAACGATCTCTTCCCGTCCTCCATAACTGAGGGCCAGAGTCAACGTCATCCCCTTGTTCCGAGCGGTTTTTTCCATGACCTCATGGAGAATCTCCTTCACGGAATCCCTCAACTGTTCGATTTCGCCCATGGTTTTCAGACGGATCCCGTTTTTCATCATCTCCCCGAGCTGGTTGCGGAGATACTCTTCCAGGAGATCCATGAGCGCATGAATTTCGCTTCGAGGACGGGACCAGTTTTCCGAGGAAAAGGCGTACAGAGTCAGATACTCGACTCCCAGCTCCCGACAGGTCCGGACTGCGATGTTTACCGCCTCGGCTCCCCGTTTGTGTCCAAAGATCCGTCCAAGGGCATGCCTTTTCGCCCATCGGCCATTGCCGTCCATGATGATCGCAATATGGCGCGGCATTTTTTTCGGGTCAAGATTCATTCGATATGATTCCCATCTTTGAACAAAATGGGGAGCCTCAGGGCTCCCCTCATGTCATTCCCAACGAATAGAGACCTCAAGAAACCGATCAGATCTCCATGATCTCCTTTTCCTTCTGCCCCAGAATCCCCTCGGCCTTGGCGATGTAGCTATCCGTTATTTTCTGGACCTGTTCCTGGTAGTCATGCATCTGATCCTCGGAGATGTCATTCCCCTTTTTCAGGGATTTGAATTCCTCGTTGGCATCCCGCCGGTCATTCCTCAGTTTGACCTTGCATTCCTCCGCCATCTTCCGCACAACCTTGACCAGTTCCTTTCTCCTGGCTTCCGTCAGCGGGGGGATCGAAATGCGGATGACTTTGCCGTCATTGTTCGGCACCAGCCCGAGGTCCGCTTTCTGGATCGCCTTTTCGACGGCATTCAAAGCGCTCGTGTCCCAGGGGGAAATCAGGATCAGCCGGCTCTCCGGAACGGAAAGCGTGGCCACCTGGTTAAGCGGCGTCGGGGTGCCGTAATAATCCACTTTGATCCCGTCAAGCAGCGATAGCGAAGCCCTGCCCGTACGGACCTTGTTGAAGGACTTTTCCAGGGCCTGCAGTCCCTTTTCCATATTCTGTTTCAGTTCTTCAAAGATAATATCCTTCATAATCTCAATCTCCAACAAGAGTTCCTACGCGACTTCCGGAAACCCCCCGGACGATATTGCCTGACTTCTGCAGATTGAAGACCAGAACCGGCAACCCGTTGTCCCGGCACAGAGAGATCGCTGTTGCATCCATCACTTTAAGATTCTTTGCCAAGACATCGTTATAACTGATTTTCTGGTACATGACGGCATCGGGATGCTTTACGGGATCCTTGTCATAAACCCCATCCACCTTGGTGGCCTTCATGATGACGTCGGCCTTGATTTCCATCGCCCGCAGCACGGCGGCCGTATCGGTGGTAAAATAGGGATTCCCCGTCCCCGCGGCAAAGATCACGACCCTCCCCTTATCCAGATGCCTCATCGCCCTTTTCTGGATAAAGGGTTCCGCGATTTCCCTCATGGCAATGGCCGTCTGTACCCGGGTCTCGATACCTGCCCCTTCGAAGGCGCTCTGCAGCGCCAGGCTGTTGATCACCGTGGCCAGCATGCCCATGTAATCCGCCGAGGTCCGATCCATCCCCTTGGAGCTGGCTTCCACCCCGCGAAAGATGTTTCCGCCGCCGATCACGACACCGAGCGAAACGCCCAGGCGGACAACCTCCCGGATCTCACCGGCAATGGCCTCGACCACCGCCGGATCGATGATGCTGCTTCCCCGGGATTCGCCCATCAGGGCTTCACCGCTCAGTTTCAACAGAACCCTTTTGTACGCCATTGGTTCCAAGGATTATATTCCGCTCCCCTTCATGTATGGCCGTCGGTTCAGCACTCCCGTGAAATCCTTATTTCTTGATTTCCTCTCCGAGCTGAAATCTTGCGAACCGGCGGACAAGGATATTTTCACCCGTTTTTGCGATCAGGTTGTTGATCAGCGTTTCGACGGTCACATCGGTATTCTTGATGAATTTCTGCTTGGTCAGGCAGACTTCCTCGTAATATTTGTTCAGCTTTCCCTCTATGATCTTGTCCCAGATCTTCTCCGGCTTCTTCTCGGCCAGGGTCTGGCTGCGATAGATCTCCTTTTCCCTTTCCAGTACATCTTCCGGGACATCGGCAGGACCTACGTACGTTGGATTGGAGGCGGCCACGTGCATGGCGAGGTCCCTGGCGATCGTCTGGAACTCTTCGGTCTTTGCGACAAAGTCGGTCTCGCAGTTGAGCTCGACCATCACCCCGATCTTGCCCCCCATATGAATGTACGAGGCAACGGTTCCGTCCTTGGCCGCTTTGGAGGAGCGCTTCGTTGCCGCGGACATCCCCTTCTTGCGCAGAAAATCAATCGCCTTATCAAAATCCCCGTTTGATGCGTTCAGGGCTTCCTTACAGTCCATCATCCCCGCACCGGTTTTTGTTCTCAGTTCCTTAACCATTTCTGATGTAATAGCCACTTTTATTCCTCCTCTACATTTGACTGCCCGGTGACTTCCCGATCCGAACTTGCCGCAGCGGAAACGCCTTCCTTGGTCTCGACGCTCTCGGGAACATCCGACTCCGAATTATCTGCCGCTTGCAGCGCCGCAGGTTCCGTATCCTTGTCCGTTTCCGCCTGAAGTTTTTCTTCGTAGCGCCGCTTGCCTTCGAGCACCGCGTCCGCGAATTTCGAAGAAAAGAGCTTGATCGCCCGGATGGCGTCGTCATTTCCGGGGATGATGTAATCGATGGCGTCAGGGTCACAGTTGGTGTCGACAATGGCTACGATGGGGATGTTCAGTTTTCTGGCTTCATTGACGGCAATGGTTTCCCGCTTCGGATCGACGACGAACATCGCCGACGGCAGTCTCTTCATCTTCGAAATGCCCCCGATGACCTTCGACAGCTTTTCCTTTTCCTTCTGAAGCCCCATGATTTCCTTTTTGGGGAAAGCCCGGACGCTGTCGTCCTCGAACATCTG
>Ga0123334_1001268_pt1 | contig 32353 bp, 29 predicted proteins | sample BiotimSIPDNA_FD_89706 | JGI IMG/M metagenome (GOLD analysis project Ga0123334, IMG submission 89706) | Anaerobic biogas reactor microbial communites from Washington, USA - Biogas_R1 time_0 SIP DNA | ecosystem: Engineered > Bioreactor > Anaerobic > Unclassified | place: Washington, USA...
TACCAAGCTGTGCTACTTCCCGAAATATTAAAAATCGAAAAGCGACATTTGATCGCTTTCGCTCAATTTATCCAATACTCCCATATCGGAAAGATCTTGGACATTAGTTGTTGTTAATTTTGTTCTTCTTAGTAAGTCTTCTTTAGAGAAAAATTGTCCTTCGTTTCGAGCTTCAATAACGGTAATCGCGTTATTTTCGCCTAAGCCATCAATCGTTACAAAAGGTGGAATCAAGGCTTTTCTTTCATAGTCGACAATAAACTTAGTGGCATCGCTACGATATAAGTCAAGATTAGCAAAAGAAAAACCTCTTTGGACCATTTCTAAAGCGTTGAACAATGTTTTAAGTTGTTCGGTTTCTTTTGGAGAAAGCTTTTCATTTGAAACGCGTTGTTTGGTTTTAAGTTCTTCAATCTTACTAATGATGGCTTCTTTACCTTTAATCATCGTACGAATGTCGTATTGTTTTGAACGCACCGTAAAGAAAGTGGCATAAAACTCTAAAGGATAATAAACCTTGAAATAGCCCACTCTGACAGCCATGGTAACATAAGCAACAGCGTGACCTTTAGGGAAAAGATATTTAATACGCCGACATGAATTAATATAATAATCCGGAACTTTATGTACGCGCATACTTTCGACATATTCTTCCTTCAAACCACGTCCTTTACGCACATCTTCCATGATGCTAAAAGCAATTTTGCTTGGTAAACCTTTGTCGATTAAATAAGTCATAATATCGTCACGACAGCCAATCACTTCTTGTAAAGTGGCGGTATTACTTTTAACTATGTCATCAATGTTTCCTTGCCAGACGTTAGTGCCGTGAGTTAATCCAGAAATAACGACCAAATCGGCAAACGATTGCGGACGCGTTTCTTCCAAAACACCACGAACGAAATCGGTATTAAATTCAGGAAGAGCTAATGCTCCAGTTTTTGAATTAGTATAGTCGTGAGCCATTTCTAATGCCGAGGCAGAAGAAAATAGGGAAAGAACTTTCTTATCGTTCATCGGAATGTCATCGACTTTAACTCCTGTTAAATCAGACATCATTTTTAAGGCCATTGGGTCAACGTGCCCTAGAAGGTCAAGTTTTAAGATTGTATCGTGCAAAGAGTGAAAATCAAAGTGCGTTGTTTTCCAGTTAGAATCAACCGCATCTGCAGGATATTGAATAGGGGTAAAATCATAAACTTCATGATCGGTAGGAATAACGACAATGCCACCTGGATGTTGGCCAGTCGTTCTTTTAACATCGACACAACCAGAGGCTAAATACGCAATTTTTGCTTTAGGATAAATAGCTAAGGCTCTAGCGACTTCGTCTTTGCTTAAACCTTGCGATTCAAGTGTTCTTTCAACATAACCACGAGCAAAACCAAAGGCAGTTTTATCAGCGACCGTTTCGATAGTGCCCGCTCTAAAGACATTTTCTTCTCCTAAAAGAAATTTAGTATATTCATGGGCTTTAGCTTGATAATCTCCTGGGAAGTTTAAGTCGATATCAGGAGTTTTTTCGGCATTAAAGCCTAAGAATGTTTCAAAAGGAATGTTTTGCCCATCATGGACTAATGGCGCGCCACACTTTGGACAATTTTTATTTGGTAAATCGTAGCCAGAACGATATTCAGGCATCGTTTCGCTTGTCCATTCTAAATGTTTACATTGCGGACAGCGATAATGTGGGGCTAAAGGATTAACTTCGGTAATATTTGCCATAGTTGCGGCTAACGAGGAACCGACCGAACCACGCGAACCAACGATATAGCCATCCTCGTTGGCCTTTTTTATAATTAGATGCGCAATATAATAAATGACGGAATAACCGTTAGAAATAATACCATTAAGTTCCTTTTCTAGACGCGTTTGGATAATTTCTGGGAGGGGGTCACCATAAAGTTCGTGGGCTTTTGAAAAACAAAGATCTTTCAACATTTGCTCACTGTTTTCAATTTTTGGAGTATATAGATGGTCATTTGGCACTGGAATAATCGGTTCAATCATGTCGGCGATTTTGTTGGTGTTAGTCACGGTGATTTCATAAGCTTTTTCTTCACCTAAAAATGCCATACATTCAAGCATTTCATCAGTTGAACGGTAATGTTGATCTGGATTATCAAATGGAGCAACCTTGCTACGGTTGTATGGATTGAGCGGATGGGGTACTCCACCAATGCCTTTAGCGCTAATATAAACATCTCTAAAAATTTTGTGTTTTTTAGTGACGTAATGAACATCACCAGTAGCACAAACTGGAATATTTAATTCATCAGCAACTCTAACGATATCTTTAACGTGCGTGATTAGTTCATCATCACTCATCTCGCCCATATTGACTAAGAAAGAGTAGTTTTCAAGAGGTTGAATTTCGATGTAATCATAAAATGCCATCGCTTCTTTTAAAGCCTCGTCGCCATAATACATTGCTGATCTAAATACTTCGCCATTTAAACAAGCACTGCCAATAATTAAGTCTTTTCTTAGATTATCAATTTCACGACGTGGAATTTTTGGTACATCCGCGAAATAATCAATGTGTGAATAAGAAACGAGTTTATATAAAGCCTTTAAACCTTCTTTGTTTTTGGCTAAAGCGATAACGTGTGTCGGTCTAAGGTGCTTAACCAAAGTACTTGGCGTTTCGAGTTTACCTAAATCAGCGTGTGTTAAATGACGATTATGTTTGGTTAACATGACGAGCATTGGTTGCCAAACCTCGTTTAATATTTTTGCGTCATAATCAGCGCGGTGCGCGCTATCTTCGTCATAAGCTACTTCCATATTGCGGCACAAGCTCCCTAAACGATGATTTCTTGATTCTGGGAATAAATAGCGCGATAAGGCCAAAGTATCAATAACGGGGTTATTTAATCTTGGACGACCGCATCTATCCAAAGAGGCTTGCATGAATGAAAAGTCAAAATCGGCGTTATGGGTCACGATGATGGCATCACCAATAAACGCTAAGATTTTTGGCCACACTTCTTCAATGGTTGGTTGGTTAACTAACATCTTATCGGTAATGTTAGTAATATCGCTAATCTTCTTAGTGAGTTTTCGATTAGGATTGATGAGAATGTCTAAAGATTCAGAAACAATGCCGTTTTCCACTTTGACAGCCCCAAACTCAATGATGCGGTCATAATAGCAATTTAAACCAGTCGTTTCTAAGTCGAGGACGACATATTTGGCCTTGTTTAATACTTGGTTTGAAGGATTTTTGATGCATCTAAAAACATCATCAATCATATAAAATTCAACGCCATAAAGCATTTTAATGCCAGTTAATTTACCAGCTTCCTGCGCATCGGGATAATTTTGCACTACTGCATGATCGGTGATTGCCATTGCTGAATGGCCTAATGACTTTGCATATTTAGCATATTCAATCATGTGATTAATGCCATCCATCGCTGACATATTGCTATGAAGATGTAATTCAACACGTTTTTTTGGACATTTATCTTCTTCGATTTCATCTGGCGGAAGCAAATCAATAAAGTGAGCTTTAATCGCCATCGATTTATTGTATTCATCAAAATAAGCAGCGCCGCGAATACGAACATTTGTGCCCCACTTTTTCATTTCATCGACTAAGTCATCATTAATCGAGCTGTTTTGATATGTGTTAGCGTATATCGCTCCTCCAGCGTCATCAAATAAACCGATATTTAGTTTTTTTCTATCACCATACTCGTTGATTTCAACGGTGAATACTTTCGCAGAAAAATCAACGTTGTCCATTGATTTGTTTATTTCATCGATTGAATCAACCGGTTGATAGTTGCCTCTTTTATTAAGTCTTGTACGTTCGCGTTCTTTGGCCATTTCCCTAGCATTTTGTCTAGCCATTTTCAGCATTCGTTCTTCAGTTTCTTCGTTTTGCATGAGCTTTTCGCTTTCGATTAACTGCTCAACTTCACTACGGTCATGAACCGGACGAAGCATAGCTTCTTCTTCAATTGTTTGTTCAGCTTCCTGTTCGGCTTTACGAAGAATTTTTGCGATTTCTTTTTTAGGAATATTAATTTCTTCTTCTTGTGGTTTCACTTCTTCAATGACAGAAAATTCATAGTTTAAAAAATCTAAAAAATCACGAAAATCTTGGATAATTGGCATATACTGCGCTTTTTCCGCTTCGCTAGCATAAAGGATTTTTAAATAACCATCGTTGCTCGCATCAAGCTCAAAATTGTGCGGCACACGATATAGTGTTTGATACCAATCATCTAAAGTTTTAAGCAAATCATCCATCGTTGGTCTCACGATATATGAAAACCTGATTAAATATGGGTAATCGATTTGGTTTAAACCATCTTGGAATTGCCTGAGCAAATAATATTTCCATGGTGTTTGTTTAACAATCACCATATCTATTTGATTGCGATTAAAACGATTTCTTGAGACCATCTCAAAATCAATATCGAAATCCTCGATATTTTCAATTTGGATATGTTTTAAGAAAGAAATCATTTTTTCGGTCATAATAAGAAAACAAAAACGTATCTAAATAAATCTTTAACGACAATAAAGCCCATTAAAGCAAGCAAAAGAGCTAAGCCGACAAAAGAAACAATATTTTTGACCTTTTCCGGCACTTTTTTGCGCGTAACTGCTTCAATGCCGAGCACTAAGAGTTGCCAACCATCCAATCCAGGGAAAGGTAGTAAGTTAAAAATTGCCAAGTTGACGGAAATAAAACCCCAGTAGAAAAGAAATTTACCAAAGCCAAAGTTTTGTAATACCGCGGTAGTTTCAAAACCTACAGCGATAATACCTCCCATATTACCCCAGGAAGAAGGTTTAGTAACTAATTCACCGACCGCTCTAAAAAGCAATAATGAGCATTCTCCGAAATCGACAAACGTTTGTTTAACAACACCACCAAAATCATAAGACCATGTTTCTAAAAATAAAGAAAGTCCAAAAGAAGCAAACTCACCATCATCGGTCAGTATTGATAATTCATAAATTTGATCCTCAACATACTTATTTTGTGCTTCATCACGGACCATGGAAGTGAAGTGAATGGTAGCATTATTTACTTCAGTTAAAGCGACGTTTTGAGCAAAGTTTGGTTCGCCATCATTTTCCAAACTATACAAAAATACATAATCACTTAAATCGCGTTTATCAAAACTATTGAGCGTTTCATAGTTTAAGCAAACAGCATATTTAACAGAATCATCATTATTGATAATGGCTTCTTTATCAATAAGATAAAAAAGTTTGTTGGTCTCTGAAACTGGGTCTTTATATTCGTATGATTTGACTTTAAAAATTGTGCCTTCTGGAATGCCTGCTGTTTCAGCAATCGAATTTGGAGCAACGCTTAATTGATTGCTGTATAGTTGTTGTTGTGGGAACGTATTTGCTATAGCAAAAAAGATGAGCGCTAAAATCATATTCATGACAATGCCAGCAACCATAATAATGGCGCGTTTCCATTTTTTAATACCAAATAACGAACGTGATGGATCGACTTTTATCCCATCAGGCAGTTCCGCACCTTCACCATACATCGATACAAATCCTCCGAAAGGAATTGCCCGAAGTGAGAATTTAGTTTCTCCGCCTTTTCTTTTTCGGCTAAATAGAATTGGGCCCATGCCAATCGCATATTCAAAACAATAAACATTAAAAGCCTTGGCCGCCGCTAAATGACCAAGTTCATGAATCATTATCAAGAACGATAAGAATAACAAGAATAACAAGATATAGACAATGGGGAGTAGTACTTCCATTATTGTTTGACCTCCTCAAGAATGAGATTTTTTACTTTTTCGCGGATTGAAGCATCCACAGCTTTAAGAGTTTCATAATTCGGACGTAAGGTATTCTTATGTTCATCTAAGCAGCGATTAATGAGCTCTTCAATTTTTACAAACGCGATTTGATGGTTTAAGAAAGCCGCTACCGCTACTTCGTTTGAGGCGTTAAATACTGCGCCAAGCGTCCCTTTTTCTTTTATGACGCGGTAAGCGACATCGATAATTGGGAAACGCGATTTATCAAATGGATAGAGGACATGTTTTGTCATGTCGGCTAAATCATTTACTACCACCGTTTGATATGGAATTAAACCTTGGTATAAGGCATATTTAATGGGCTTGCGCATATCAGGCTTACCTATTTCCATGCGATAGCTCCCATCATTATAACGCACAAGCGAATGCACATAAGAGTTTAAATTAATTATCGGCGAAATTTTTTCTGCCTTTAGATTGAATAAATAATGGGCTTCGATAATCTCGAAAGCTTTGTTAACCATAGTCGCACTATCAATGGTAATTTTATTGCCCATTTTCCAGTTAGGATGGAGCAAAGCTTGTTCAGGAGTCACATTAACTAGTTCACTTCTAGATAAATTTCTAAAAGCGCCACCAGAAGCAGTTATTAATACTTGATCGACTTGTCGATTATCGACCGCTAAACACTTGGCAATAGCCACATGTTCACTATCAATTGGATATAACTTACCATGACCTTTATTAAGTAAATTATTAATAATTTCCCCACCGACCACCAAAGATTCTTTGTTTGATAAACATACGATTTTATTGTTTTTTAAAGCCACAATGGTTGGCTTTAATCCCACAAAGCCAACAAGTGCATTAACAACCATATCGGCTTCGCTTACTTCGATGATTTTTATCAATCCTTCTTCGCCACAATAAAAAGCTACTTGAGGATAGCGATTTTGATAATAAGCTAAGTGTTTGCTTTCTTGAATCGCTACTGCTCTAACAGTCGGAAAAAGTCGTAAAATACGAGCGATTTTTCTTGTTTTATGACCAACAGAAAACGCCACTAAGCGAAAATCTAACGGATTTTTGAGCATCACATCAATTGTTTGAGTGCCGATTGAACCGGATGCCCCCAAGAGGCATACGGACATCATGGTAAGAGATTGCCCCCGACTGTACCAACAAAGATGTGAGTATAAATGGCCGCAAACATCATGGCAAAGAGAATGGAATCAAGACGATCTAGGATGCCACCATGATTAGGAATTAAGTTAGAGAAATCCTTGATTGCAAAGTGCCTTTTAATTGAAGAAAAGAACAAATCCCCCAAGGTAGAGACAAACGGAATAATCGTCGATAAAATGATGATATGATACCAATGTTCTAAATCTAAGAAGCCTGGTACCAAAGCATGTTGACCCTCATCAATAAGTGCCATTATTAATGCAAAAGCAGTACATAAAATCGAAGAGATAATGATACCGCCGAAAAATCCTTCCCAGGTTTTCTTAGGAGATACTCTTTCATTCATCTTGTGTTTACCAAAAAATACACCGACAAAGTAAGCAAACGCATCATTTAAACAAGCCCCTAAAGCGACATAAAAAACAAACAAAAATGATTCTAAGTTATCATAAGCATTAATATATGGTGGAAACGGTTGACCAGCTCCTTTTAATGATTGGAGGTGGAGGTTAACCGGCAAATAACGCAAATACAAGATACACTCTAAACCTAGAGCGATAATCATCACTGATGAAAAGATAAAACAAGCATCAATAATCGTGAAGTTTTTATCTACAACAACCGTCAACGACAATAAACTAAAACCAATTAAGGTGATCATTGAACTTATGTAAATATCGTTATAGCTTTGTGAAATCCTCCAAGTTTCATCAACAATCCATAAATCATTGATGACATTCCAAAACAATATACAAAACGCCAAGATAAAAACGACAATGTAAAGGAATGGAGAGTACTTCGTTTTAGCACAGCGGATAATTTCAATAACAGCGAAAACTAAGGCCACGGAAATTAAAAAGAAAAAGGGCCAATCACCAAAAATAATAAAAGGCATGATAATAGCAATTGCCACTAACCCTGCGATTACTCTAGCGCGCATATTGCTCACAGTGGCATCACTAATTTCATTTGGTTGAAAAATTGGTCTACGTTTATTCATCTTTTTATTTTATAACCATAAGTATACATAATAAAAGCGGTAGATAAAATAATTTACCGCTAATTTAATATTTTTGTCAAATTGCGCCTATAAAGACATCAATTCTTTTTCTTTTTCAGCGACGATGACGTCGATATTCTTTATCATTTCGCTCGTTACTTTTTCGACATCTTCCATCATGCGTTTTTGATAATCTTCAGTATATACATCGTCATCTTTGACAAGGTCGACATAATCGCGACGAATATTGCGCACTGCAGTTTTAGTTTCTTCGCCATATTTTTTTGCTTGTTTTGCAATATCTTTTCTTCTTTCTTCAGTAAGAGGTGGAATTAATAATCTTACTTGATTACCTTCATTAATAGGGTTAATGCCTAGGTCGCTCTTATTGAGGGCAGTTAAAATCGTTTTGATGTCGTTTTTATCATAAGGTTTGATAATCAATTGTCTTGGCTCTGGAACAGAGACAGAAGACATTTGGTTAATTGGGGTCATAGTTCCATAATAGTCAACCTCAATACCATTAAGCATGGCCGGAGAAGCTTTTCCAGTTCTTAAAGAGGTTAAAGAATTCTTGAGAACAAGAATCGACTTATTCATTTTCTCCTGCATTTCTAAAACGAGTTCATCCATAGTAATTATTCTCCTTTGTGACAAATAGTTCCGACGTGTTCGCCTTTGGCAGTGGCGATGAAATTATTGGCTTCCATTTGGAAGACACAAACTTTTATATTTTCGTCTTTAATTAATTGTATCGCAGAAGTGTCCATGATTTGAAGATTTAGTTTTAACATCTCATCAAATGTAATGAACTTGAAAAATTTGGCATCAGCGTTTGTTCTAGGATCTTTGTCATAGACACCATTCACACCATTTTTGCCCATCAAGATGGCATCACACTTTAGTTCAATCGCACGCATTGCCGCGGCGGTATCGGTGGTGAAATATGGTTTACCAGTGCCTCCAGCTAGGAAAACAACCTGACCATTATTTAAGGCCTGATCAGCGATTTCGACCACGTAAGGAATAGTAATTCCTTCAATTGCAGAAATTGCACTTGTAACGATAGAACTTGTACCTAGGTCTTTAAGTTTGGAAGCTAAGGCAACAGCATTAATAACGGTGCCCATCATACCCATATAGTCCGCTTGGACGCGTTCCATGCCAGCATCGCTTGCAATTTTGCCGCGCCAAATATTGCCAGCACCTACGACAACACACACTTGAACTCCACTATCAATGATCGCCTTAATCATTTCAGCCATGTGGGTTAATGCCCCAGCTGAGAGAATAAGGTCGCCGTTTTCTTTTAATGCTTCGCCTGAAAGCTTTAATAATACTCTTCTGAGTGCCATGTTTTTCCTCCTAAAAAAAGAAACACCAAAGGTGCTTCTTTCAAATTTTGTGGTTATTTAATTTGGCTCATGACTTCGGCAGCGAAATCATCTTGCTTTTTCTCAATACCTTCGCCCACTTGGTAACGAACGAATTTGATGATTTTAACTTTCTTTTCGTCAAGAATTTGGCCGACTTTTTTGCCAGACTCAGTGTCCATTAAATATGGTTGTTCAAGTAAGACCATCTCCGCAAAGTATTTGTTGACTTTACCACCGATAATCTTTCTGAGCATTTCTTCTGGCTTGCCAGTAAGTTTTTCATCGTTTTTAGCAGCTTCTAATTGAATTTTTGTTTCATGTTCAATCGCATCTGCGCCGATATCAGCGGTGCTTAAATAGGTTGGGTTGTTGGCGGCGATGTGCATGGCTAAGCCTTTACCCAATTCAGCATCTTCCTTGTCAAGGATAAGGGCTACTGCAATTTTGCCACCCATATGGATGTAGCTATATACGTATTGACCTTCGGCATTTTCAAGAAGGGTGAATCTACGTAAATCAAATTTTTCGCCCATTTTGACAGTGGCATCAGCAAATAAAGAAGCGGTCAAAGTTTTTGCTTCTTCAACGTTTGCTGGGCTTTGCTTCATGATGACTTTAGCGAGATCTTCCACAAGGTCATGGAAAGCGTCGCCTTTAGCAACAAAGTCAGTTTCGCAGTTGACTTCTAAAACAACTGTTTTACCGCATTTTTCGCATGTCTTAGCTAATGCTAAACCTTCGGCTGCAATACGGTCGGATTTTTTAGCGGCTTTAGCAATGCCTTTTTCTCTTAACCAGTCAAAAGCTTTGTCTAAATCTTCCTCGTTGGCTAAAAGGGCAGCTTTGCAGTCCATTAAACCAGCGCCGGTTCTGTCGCGTAAAATTTTAATTAAATCGATTAATGATTGTGCCATTATTTGTTTTCTCCTTCGGTTACTGGAGCTGGAGCAGCTTCTGCTTCAGCAGGTTCTTCGGCAGGAGCGGCCACTGGAGCAGGTTTGTTTTCCTCTTTATTGAATGGTCTTTTGCCGCGTGGTCTATCATAGTTGCCACGGTTAGCTTCTCTAGAGGCTTGTTGTTTTTCGAAAGCTTCTTGACGAGCTGCTCTTTCTGCTCTAATTCTTGCTAATTTCTCAGCATTTTCTTTTTCGGTTTGACGAATGACGTCTTTCATTGTGACGGCATCGCCTTCATCTTTTGTATAAGCCACAACTGGGACACCATTTTTACTTTCAACGATTGCGTCAGCGATCACTGCTAAAATTAAGCTAGTGGAACGTAAAGCATCATCATTGGCTGGGATGACATAGTCAACCACATCTGGATCACTGTTGGTGTCAACAATAGCGAATACTGGAATTTTTAGTTTTCTAGCTTCGGCTACGGCGTTGTGTTCAATGCGTGGGTCGATGACGAAGAGGGCGTTAGGAACTTTTCTCATTTCCTTAATGCCTTCTAAGTTTTTGGATAATTTTTCTTTTTCACGACGTAATTGAGCGGCTTCAACTTTGCTCAATAAATCGAGTTCGCCTTCTTCTTCTCTTCTTTCTAATTCTTTGAGGTATCTAATACGACTTTGAATAGTTTTGAAGTTAGTTAATGTACCACCTAACCAACGGTTAGTGATGTAAAAACTACCAGAACGTAAGGCTTCTTGTTGGGTGGCTTCTTGACATTGCTTTTTAGTACCAACGAATAGGACTTTACCGCCATTATCGACGATTTCTTTCATTTTGGCATAAGCAACGTTAATCGCGTCGGCTGTTTGTTGTAAGTCGATGATGTAGACACCGTTTCTGGCACCATAGATGTATTTTTTCATCTTTGGGTTCCATCTACGTGTTTGATGACCAAAGTGAGCGCCAGCTTCAAGCAATTTTCTCATTGTGATGACTGGGGCATTTGGGTCATGCATTAACGCATCCATAGTGGGTGCGTCTGTCGCAGGAATATCTTCGGTTGTTTTTTCAACTTCTTCCTCAACGACAAGTGTTTTTTGTTCTTCCATGTGAAACTCCTTTTGTTTAATCCTCCACTGTTTCTAAGAACTCGGCCACTTGTCTAATAATCTAAACAAGCACAATGGCAGTTCGATCCGCAGTGTGTGTAATAGCTGCTTTGCACAGCGCTCATTATTGTATCAAAAGCCTCCTGCCTATACAAGGAAAATATTATATATTTACTTTTTACTTTTTAAGGCACGAGGGTGGCTGGTAAGATATGTTTCTTGTAAGGCCTTCTCACTAACGTGAGTATAAACCTGAGTCGCATTAATGCTTTCATGGCCTAAAAGCTCTTGTATGACACGCAAATCCGCCCCATTTTCGAGTAGATGCGTCGCAAATGAATGGCGTAATAGATGTGGGTGTAATCCGACATAAACGCCAGTTTTTTCTTCAATGCTATCGAGAATATACTCTAATCCACGCGTAGTTAAGCGTTTTCCGTTAGCGTTCATAAACAAAGCAGGACTAAAATCGCTCGGGTCTTTGATTTTGTTTAAAAGTCTTGGGCGATCTTTGGTGATGTATTCTTTTAAAATGTTTTGACAATCGGTTGTGAAAGGAACGATTCTTTCTTTGTTGCCTTTACCTAAAACTCTGACCACACGATCTTTTAATGAAATGGATTGAATATCTAATGTGACGAGTTCATTTGCTCTAATCCCAGAATAGTAAAGTAAATATAAGATTGCTTGGTCGCGAATCATCAACTCATCGGTACGAGTGGAGTTTCGCGCAAAGATTTCTTCAATTTGTTCTTTGTATAGAGAATGTGGAAATTTGGTGTCGGTTTTTGGGGAAGCTACCATTAAAAAGGGGTTGCCATTAACATAACCTACATTAACCATATATTGATAGAACTGTTTTAGGGCGGATAAACGTCTTTTGCAACTTCTTTTGCTCACTCCGGCATTGAGCTCTTCGGTCAAGAAATTTCGAATATACAATGCATCAACTTCCTCAAGCATAATGCCCTCATTAAAAATAAACGCGCAAAACTTATCGATGTCCTTTTGATAACTTTCAATCGTTTTCGGCGAGTAATTTCTCACTAGTTGTAAGTGCGTTAGAAATTCTTGTTCAGGTTTATTCATACGCTTTCATCATAACACACCAACAAAAAAACGGATTTATTTCCGTTTCTTTGCCATGATTTTTTCCATGTGTTTGCAGTCAGGATAATTGACGCAACCAAGGAAATAGCCATATCTGCCTTTTTTCTTCACGAGGTAACCACCACAATCAGGACAATCTTTCACTTTATTAGGGTGATTGCCTTGCTCATCAAGCGGTGTGGCTACTGTTCTTGTGTAGCGACATTTTGGGAAGTTGCCACAGGAGATGAACGGCGAACCTTTGTTATCTCGGAGCAATAACTCGCCACCACATTGTGGACATTTTTCGCCAATTGGTGTGGCTTTGCTTACTTTAGTTTCGTCTTTTTTTACATATTTGCATGTTGGAAAATCCGAGCAACCGATGAATTGGCCATTTTTTCCATCTTTAATCACTAGTGGAGCACCACAAACAGGGCAATCTTCCCCAGTTGGTTCAAAACTTTCTTTATACATCACTTGGCTAACTTTATTGAATAAATCAATAAAAGGGTAGTAGAAATCGTTTAAGATTTTACTTCTAGATTGGTTTCCATCTTCGATGTTGTCGAGTTTTGTTTCCATTAATGCCGTATATTTGGTGTCAACGATTTCAGGGAAGTATTTATTTAAAACTGTCGCGGTTAATTTTCCTTTTTTTGTCGTAATTAAAATACCATTTTCATTATCGATATATTTTCTTTTTCTTAATGTATCGATTGTAGAAGCATAAGTTGAAGGACGGCCGATGCCAACTTCTTCCATTAGTTTGACAATTTTCGCTTCAGAATAATGGGTCGGAGGTTGGGTAAATTTTTGTTCGGCTGATTTTTCAACAACTGGAACTTTAGTTCCAATAGCAAAATCAGGGAAGCGTTCGAGATAATTATCGATTTTATCTTCGTCTTTATAAATCGCTTCATAACCTGGGAAAAGAGTTCTGGTGAAGTCAATCTTAAATTCGATATCGTTACCCACTAAGTGAACAGTCATCACTTCATCTTTTCTGCCTTGCATCAATGAGGCTAAGGTACGGTTATAAATCAAACGATATAAATTATATTGATCGTTGGTTAAATATTTTCTAATAGATTCAGGGGTGCGGTGATTACTAGTTGGACGAATGGCTTCGTGAGCATCTTGCATATTACCGACCTTTTTAATTTTCTTAGTGTGTCCAAGATATTCTTTACCAAATCTTTCAGTGATATAAGCAACTGCTCTTGCAACAAAAGAAGGAGATAAACGAGTTGAATCAGTACGCATATAAGTAATTAAGCCGACATGTTCACCTTCGACTTCAATACCTTCATAAAGTTGTTGGGCAATTAGTTGCGTCTTTTTGGTTTTGAATTTTAATCTCGAAAAAGCTTCTTGTTGCAAGGTGGAAGTAATAAATGGTTCTTTACTTTCACTGACACGAACTTTCTTGTCGATTTTTTCAATAGTTAAAGTTTCAGGAATGCGCGCCAACAATTCATGGGCTTGTTCGCTATTTGATAATTGGATATCGTTTCCATGATCGGAGATAAGTGAAACAGCATAAGCCTGATTAAATGCAGAAATCTTTGTATTAATGTTCCAATATTCTTCTGGAACAAATTTTTCGATGTCTTCATCATGATCTTTGATCATTTTTAAAGTAGCGGATTGCACCCTGCCACCGGAACGTGAACGAATCTTCTTAAAAAGAAGAGTGGATAACTTAAAACCGATAATTCGGTCAATAATTCTTCTAGTTTCTTGAGAAAAAACCAAGTTTTTATTAATAGTTCTTGGGCTTCCCATCGCTTCATTTATTGATTCACGAGTAATTTCGTGGAATTCTAAACGTTTAGTCGTATCTACATCTAAGTCTAAAACCTGAGCTAAGTGCCAGGCAATAGCTTCACCTTCTCTATCAGGGTCAGTTGCCAAGATAACTTCATCGCATTGTTGAACAGTTTTCTTTAAATCTTTGACGATATGTTGTTTATCTTTATTGACGATATAGGTTGGAGAAAAATCGTTATTGACATCAACGCCCAAACCATCTTTTCCAGAGGTCGCCAAATCGCGGATATGACCTAAAGAAGCCTTGACGATATAGTTGTCGCCAAGGTAGCGTTTGATGGTGATGCATTTAGCTGGAGATTCAACAATTACTAGTTTCATATTTGCTACCGAAACAAAAATATAAGCCACCCCAACTAGCCTTGTCAATGAACATTTTTTCCTATTCCTTAATTAAATAAAAGAAATACTTTATTTAACAATTTTTTGCTTTTCTCATTTCCACTTTAAGTTTTCGAGTATTTGGGCGGCGTTCTTGAGTGGTGTGGCCCCTTCATTAATCAAATCGTTGTTGACTGTCTCATCGAAAATTGAAGTCGGAACAACAAAGATTGGTTTATCAATTGAAAGAGCGAGATTAATAGAAATCATCGTCCCACTTTGAAATGAGTTGATTTGTGGCACAACAACAGCGTTAGATAAGCCAACAACAATACGATTGCGTTCAGGAAAATACGATGGGCTAGGCTCTAAGGCATTTGGATATTCACTAATTAATAAATAATCTTTTTTTATTTTTTCGTAAAGATGCTTATTTTCACTTGGATAACAAAAATCTATTCCTGAACCTAAAACAGCGATTGTTCTAATTTTATGTTTTATTGCCGCTTCGTGCGCCAGTGTGTCAATCCCTTTAGCCATGCCAGAAATTAAAATGGTGTCTTTTGGCATTTCGCTAATAATTTTTTCTGTGACGGCTTTTCCATAATCGTTATAATGTCTTGAACCAACCACAGCAAAAGTTTTTTGCTTATCTGATAAAAGAGTGACGTCGCCATAATAAAAAAGAACCAAAGGTGGGCGATAAATCTTTTTTAGTTTTTCAGGATAATCATAATCTAAGAATGTCAAAGTTTTGCATTTTAAGTTGTTATATACTTCTTCAACGACTTCATAAGGGGTATCGATGTCTTCTTTAAGTTGTAACGCGGTTAGTATTTTACCGAAGTCACCATTATATTTCACTGCAAGAAAAATTAATAATTTGCGAGATTCAGAACAAAATTTGGCCATAAAAAACCTCCTATATATGAAGTAGGGGGCGTATTATCGTTTTGTCCAATAATCAAATCAAAGATATTTTTCTATCAAACAAGCCTTTACTGGCGCATAAGAGAAGCGATGAAGGTGTTTGATTGGTCCATAGCGCTTCAATGCTTCTAGGTGGTCTTTTGTGCCATAACCTTTGTGTTTAGCGATGTGGTAGAGGGGAAATTTTTTATCAATCTCTTCACAATAACGATCACGCGCCACTTTGGCTAAAATTGATGCGGCCGCGATTGATTGTGATAATGCATCACCGTGAATTACACTGATAACAGGAACTGGGTAATCTTTCATCTTCATAGCGTCTGTTAAAATTAAATCATATTTATGATTTAATTGAGCGATAGCCTTTTGCATCGCCTTACGCGAAGCATTTAGAATATTGATTTCATCAATCTCTTCTGGGCATATAGAAGTAATGGCATAGGCCAAAGCGTTTTTGGTTATTAGTTCGAACGCAGCTTCGCGTTTATTTGCCGAAAGCTGTTTTGAGTCATTAATCAAGGAAGAATTAAAGTCGCGTGGTAAAATCACGGCCGCGGCGAAAACCGGGCCCAACAAACACCCGCGTCCTGCTTCATCAGTACCGACGATTAATTGATAACCCTCAGCATAATATTTTTGGTCCAAATCAAGACTCATAATGTTCTAAAGTAATTTTTCCTAAAAGCCCGTCTTTAAACTCTTTTAACAATAGTACTTCTGCACGAAGCAAATCATCTTGGCCAGTTGCATCTACTAGTTTGCGTTTATTTGCAATTTGGTGAAGCACATTTTCTTTATCTTTAATTTCTGAAATATCAAAGCGCTCTTTCAAAGCATTGGGGTATTTATCTTTTAAGAAATTAAGCAGATAATCGACTAAAATTTCATTAGGCAAAATATCTTCTCTAATCGAACCGATGAGCGCTAATTTGGTGGCCTTTTGTTGGTCTTCATAATTCATCGGTAAGATACCAGGAGTGTCCATTAACAAGAAATCTTGGCTAACTTTAATCCATTGTTCACCGCGAGTAAAACCAGGTTTATTTTGCACACCTGCCGCCTTTCTTTTTGCCATGCGATTAATCAAAGAAGATTTGCCGACGTTAGGAACACCTAAAATCATCGCTCTAATAGGTTGAGGTTTCATACCCTTAGCTCTTTGTTTTTCCCATTTATCTTTGCCTAAAGCAATGACCGCTTTAGTTAAAATGTTTTCAGATCCACTATTTTTGAGATTTAAAGTAATAATTTGAGAGTATTGACTTTTTAGTTGTTCAATCCACACTTTTGTTTGCTTAGGATCGGCCAAATCGTCCTTAGTTAACACAATCAAAGTTTTCTTGTTTTTGATAATCTTTTCTAAGTTCTCATTGATGGAAGAAAAAGGAGCACGCGCATCTAATAACTCAATGACCACGTCCACTAACTTGATTTTGTTTTCAACTTCGATGAGGGCTTTATTCATATGCCCAGGGAACCAATGTATTTGCTTTGCCATATGTAGTCCTCCCTAAAAATATTTCGGCCAAATGTATTGTTTGTTTTTTAAATCATAAACGGGTAAAACGGTGTTACCACACTCATCGCACACCGTCACGTCCTCATTAAATTTCTTTTCGCAGTTACTACAACGATAATGTTTGATATATAAAGTTCCCGTACCTTCTATGGCCACTAAAACACCGAGCAAATTACTATATTTGACTGGCTTATTGATTGTCGCGCTGTCATGGCTATTTTGTCTATTGTCCCCCAAGACCCAGTATTCATTAGCAGCAAGAGTAATTGAGCCACCAGTATCTTTTTCAGTGAAATTACTCATGTCTTCAGGAATGGTTTTAAAAGGGTATTTTACCAGTTCAAATTTTTCATCGTTTAAAACGTAGAGCAAACCTTTTTTTATCTCGAAAGTTTCGTTAGGAAGCGCGATGACTCTTTTTATTTTTTTCCGAGCATCTTTTTTAAGTGTATTAGTATTTAAATCATAGTCTGTTTCATCGGGATAATAGGTGCTAACAATATCAAATCTTTTGATGTGTTTTAGAGCAATTTTGTGGTTATCAATAATCCCAAAATCAACAGTCGCTTCGTTTGCATGGTCTTCTGCACCATTTAAGGTAGGGGCCATAGAAATTCCAGCGATGAAAACTGATTCATAATATAAACTATGAAAAGCATACACCCCACTAGATAGGACCATGATCAGTAACAGGAAAGATATAAGAGCCTTGGAAACAAGGACGATTTTAACGTTTTTCATCATTTTAATTATAGGCGATTTATGAGTAATAAAAAAGGGCTTTCACAAGCCCATTTTTCAGCCACGCGATTAGAGAATTTCTTTAATACGGGCAGATTTACCAGACAATTTACGGATATAAGTAATTTTGTTTCTTCTCACTTTACCTTTGCGAATTACTTGAATTGCTGCAATGACAGGAGAATGAAGTGGGAATGTTCTTTCAACACCGACACCGCCGGAAATTTTACGGACAGTAAATGTTTCAGAAACGCCACCACCACGGCGCATAATAACGACGCCTTGGAAGATTTGTAAACGAGTCTTGTTACCTTCACGAATACGGACGGAAACTTTGATTTCGTCACCAGAAGAAAATTCTGGCAAATCATTACGTAATTGACTAGCAGTGATTTCATTAACTAAATTGTTGTTCATGATAATGACCTCCTACTCAAACGGATACATTTTCTCTTGATGTTCATTCTCATAATGACAGCGGAACATCCGTAGCATGTCTAAACATGCCCTAGTATAATAACAAGTAAGCTATGCTTTTGCAATAGCATTTTATGCATAATAATCAATGTATAGCAAAAATGCTTGACACCACTAATTATTACTAGTAATATTGTTCCGAATATTAGGGGGCTATTATTTATGGCAGTTAAAATTAGATTAACCAGATTCGGTCGTCACAAAGATCCATTCTTCCGTGTCGTCGCCGCCGATGTGCACTTCGCTCGTGATGGTCGTTATATTGAACAAATCGGCTATTATGATCCAGCTAAGGGCATTGAAAATGCTGTTATCGATGAAGCATTAGCCTTAAAGTGGTTAGAAGCTGGCGCTGTTCCATCCGAGACAGTTAAAGCTATGTTCAACCGCAAAGGCATTAACGCAAAATACGCAGCAAAGAAAAACGCTAAGTAGGTTCTAAAGATGGATTACGAGAAAATTGTTAAAAAAATTATCGAACCAATCGTTGAAGATTCTGACTCAGTTTTTATCAGAGTGAATGAGGAAGAAAAAGACGTCCTCATCATCATCGCAGCTGAAAAAGAAGATACCGCAAGACTTATCGGTCGTCGTGGCTTAATTGCTAATGCGATTAGAGAAGTGGTTTCTGTGGCTGGTAAGACCGAAGAAAAACACGTCCATCTCAAATTTGAATCCTTTGATGATGAAAAGAAAGAGGATTAATCCTCTTTTTTAATAGTTATGACACACAAATATCTTATACTTGGATTTGTCGTTGACGCTTTCTCTTTAGACGGCACTTTAAAAATTATCAGCAAAACTAATTTTGCCAAACAACGCTATAAAAAGGGTAATGCTGTACTTTTAGTAAACGCAAAATCAGGTGAGCAAGTCACGGTCCACGCAGTCTCATTTAGACAAAATGGTTTGTTCGATTTTGTTAAGTTTGAAGAAATTAACACTAACGATGAAGCTTTGAAATATAAGGGCTTTGAAGTAAGAGCGGAAAAAGATTACTCCCATCTAGCAAAAGAAACTTATTATTTTGATGATTTAATTGGATGCCAAGTTGTAAATGAACAACGCGAAGTACTTGGAGTCGTTAAAGAAGTTGAAGAATTTCCTGCTCAACTCACATTAAGAGTGGCCAGAAAAAATCAAAAAGATTTCTTTGTTCCATTCATCAAAGTATTTATTAGAAACGTTGACATCGATAAGAAATTAATCGAAATTAATGTTATCGAGGGCTTGTTATGAAAATTTCCATACTCACTTTATTTCCACAATTTTTTAGCGGATTTTTAACCAATTCAATTATCAAAAGAGCACAAGCCAAAAACTTAGTGGAAATTGAAATTGTGAATATTCGCGATTTTACTTTGGACAAATATAGTCGAGTTGATAGCGCACCTGTTGGAGGAGGCGCTGGTTTGATTATGAAATGTCAACCAGTTGTTGACTGCATCAAGAGTGTCAAAAAAGCAAATAGTCATGTCATCCTACTTTCACCTCGTGGAACAACCTACAATCAAGCAAAAGCAAGAGACTATGCAACAAACTTTGAACACCTAATTTTAGTGTGTGGTCATTATGAAGGAACTGATGAAAGAATTAATAAATATGTCGATGAATTAGTTTCTGTAGGCGATTATGTTTTGACTGGAGGAGAAATTGGGGCGACGATAATTAGTGATTCGGTCATTCGTCTACTTGATGGAGTGATTGCTTCACAGTCAATAATTGAAGAATCTTTTGAAAATAGTTTATTAGAATATCCACAATATAGTGAGCCATTCTCTTTTGAGGGTGATAAAATTCCAGATATTCTATATTCTGGTAACCATCAAGCCATCGCTAAATGGCGCAAAAAACAAGCATTAAAAATAACAAAACAATATCGTCCTGATCTTTTAAGAGATTATCATTTCAGTAAAGAAGAAGTGAAGCTACTTAAAGAATTAGATAGTGAAGAAACCCCGAAATGGGAAAAAGAAGCCATCGAAAAAGGACACAAATTCATAAAAGAAAAGTGAGGTTAAATTGCCTCATTTTTTTACATGCCTGGGAAGCCGCCAAATCCACCCATCCCGCCAAATCCGCCGGGTGGCATCTTACCGGATTTTTTTATCGAAGACATACGTTTCATCACTTCTTTCATTTGCTCATATTTTTTTAAGACTTTATTAATATCTTGCATCGTTTTTCCACTACCTTGAGCGATTCTTTGTTTACGAGAATATTTTAATATTTCTGGGTGCTTTCTTTCTTCTTTGGTCATCGAATTAACGATGACTTCGAGGTTGCGCATTTCTTTTTCTGCAGCTTCGGTTTGTTCGGAAGAAATTTTTGGCATACCTGGAATAAGCTTTAATAAACCACTTAACGAACCGAGTTTACTCACTTGCTTTAGTTGTGTGAGCATATCGTTAAGGTCGAAGTTGCCATCCATCATTTTGTTCATGGTTCGTTTGGCTTCCTTCTCGTCGATTTGCTCTTGGGCTTTTTCAACAAGTGTCATGACATCGCCCATTCCTAAGATGCGGTCAGCCATTCTATCAGGATAAAAAACGTCTAAATCTGTAACTTTTTCACCGACACCAGTAAACTTTATTGGCACTCCTGTCATATGTTTAATTGATAAAGCCGCACCACCTCTAGCATCGCCATCTAACTTTGACATAACACATCCAGTAAGAGTGATTTTTTCATTAAAAGCTGTGGCAACATTGACGGCATCTTGACCAGCAGCAGCATCGACCAAAAGTAAAATTTCTTGTGGTTCAACGGTGCGTTTAATATTATTAAGTTCATCCATTAATGTTTCGTCAATTTGGAGTCGACCAGCAGTATCGATTATTAATACATGATAATCATCTGCGGTGGCTTTCTTTTTTGCTTCTTTAGCAATGTCAACTGGGTTAGTTTTTGTGCCCATATTGACAATATCAACACCAACTGATTTAGCAAGCTGGTCTAATTGATCAATCGCCGCAGGCCGATAAACGTCACAAGCCGCTAAAAGAACTTTTTTCTTCAGTTTATTTTTAAGCAAATAGGCCAATTTACCCGCTGTAGTGGTTTTACCACTACCTTGTAAACCAACGAGCATGATAATTGTCGGTCGACCAGTTTGATATTTAATTTCGCTTTGGCCACTGCCTAATAGTTCAACGAGTTCTTCATGAACGATTTTAACAAGCATCTGACTTGGATTAAGTTTGCTCAAAACTTCTTGACCAAGAGCTTTTTCTTTAACGTTATTAATAAATTGTTTGACTACTTTATAATTAACATCCGCTTCCAAAAGAGCGACACGGATTTCTTTAAGCATGTCGTCCATGTTGCTTTCGCTTAATCGCGCTTGGCCGCGTAATTTCTTAAATATGCCTGAGAGGCGTTCGGTTAATGATTCAAATGCCATAACTATAAATAATTCTTTCTATTTCTTCTATTATTTTGATTTTTTCTTCGCCTTCCAAATCTTTTGCTTTTTCGATTAGTTCTAAGATATTTTGGCTTTTTTCTAATACTTTTAGTTCGTTTTCATAGCCATCAAGTTTTTTTAAAGCTTTGCTAATTGCATCTTCGACTGCACTACGAGAAACACTGTTTGCTTCGGCGATTTCACCAAGAGATAAATCGTAAGAAAAATAGTCATCAGCAAAGGCGTATTGCGTTTTGCTGAGTAGTGGACCATAGATATGTAATAAGGCGTTATAACGCACGGTTTTTTTAATCTTTTCCATCATCTAATTCTCCACACACAAACCGTATAAATATTTATCGAGATCAAACTCTTCTAAATCATCTAGTTTTTCGCCTAAACCAATAAAACGCACTGGAACACCAAGCCCATCTCTAATTGCAAGAATAATCCCGCCTTTAGAAGTGCCATCCATTTTGGTAATAACAATCCCAGTCACATCGGTAACTTCCTTAAAGGCTTTGGCTTGTACGACGCCATTTTGTCCAGTTGTTGCATCGATAATTAAGAAAATTTCATGAGGAGCATCAGGAATTTCTTTTGCCATCACACGTTTGATTTTTCCTAATTCCAACATCAAATTATTCTTGGTTTGTAGTCTACCAGCGGTATCAACAATGACCAAATCAATATTTTCAGCTTTGGCTTTTTTCATTCCATCGTAAGCAACACTGGCAGGATCTGTTCCTTGTTGACCAGTGACAATATCAATATGAAGGCGTTCTGCCCAAGTTTTAAGTTGTTCAACAGCTCCCGCCCTAAAAGTATCAGCGGCGACGAGCAATACTTTCATATTTTGCTTGATATAACGATGAGCAAGTTTGGCAATCGTAGTAGTCTTACCGACACCATTAACTCCAACGACTAATAAGACTGTTGGACCATCTTTCCTAAAGGCAATCTCGTTTTGAATATCACCTTTTTCAGCGTAGTCAACAAACAGTTTATCAATCAAGATTTCATTAATCATTTGTGGGTTAGAGATATGTTCTTTTTTGCTTGTATTTAACACGTCTTCAATCACCTTTAAAGTGAAAGAAATACCCACATCGCTTTCTATTAAAATTTGTTCAAGTTCATCAAAATAATCTTGATTAACAGTTTTATAACGCTCAGAAAGATTGTGTAATTTGCTGGAGAAATTTTTCCTACTTCTAGTTAGCCCAGCTTGGTACTTATCAACTTTTTGATCTTTCTTAGAAAATTTATCTTTGAGAAATGAAATTAAACCCATTAGAGCACTCTCCTTTTACTAAGCGCATCTTTTGCAGCCATCTCTTCCGCTTTCTTTTTGCTTTTGCCGTTTCCAGTGCCCAAAACGATATCGTTATAAAGGACTTGGACTTTAAATGTGCGGTCATGAGCAGGACCAGAAGTAGAAACTGTGACATATGTCACTGATTCTCTATGTTCGTTTTGAATTTCTTCTTGGAGCTTGGATTTATAGTCAGTTAAGTTATCGGCATCAAAATCAATAATGTCTTGAATAAGAATGGATTTAATAAACCGATAAGCGGTTTGTAAATTTAAATCTAGGTAGATAGCACCTATTAAAGCTTCAAAAACATTTTCTAATATTTTGTCGCTCTGTCTTACTTGCTCCAAAGTAATTGAATGGCCAATTCTGACACATTCGTCTAATTTTAGTCGACGGGCATAATTTGCTAGTGGCTTGGTTGATACAAGCGCACTTCTTAATTTTGTTAAATCACCTTCCGCCATTTCTGGACGATTTTTATAAACCAAATCAGCAGTCACATAGCCTAAAACTGCATCGCCCATAAATTCCAATTTTTCGTAATCTTTATGTTTGTTATTAGTGTCGCCATTAAAAGAAGGATGCGTTAAAGCTTGCTCGTAAATAGCTAGATTACGAAACTTAATATTTAGTGAATTCAATAAATTGATGATGTTATTGTCCACGTTTGACCATCTCCTTAATTGTTTCAACTACACGTCTTTCTACCATTGTTTTAGCAACTCTTAAAGCATTTGTGAAGCCATAAACGTCACTATTCCCATGTGCTTTAACAACAACGCCATTAACGCCCAAAAGCATTGCGCCACCAGTAGTTTTATAGTTCATCGTGGTCGACATTTCCTTAAAGCCTTTAGCGACGTGTAAATAACCGAGTTTAGTCCATAAGTTTTTCTTAAAATTATCTTTGATCATTGCCGACATTAGTTTTGCAATACCTTCTGAACTTTTTAAGAAAACATTGCCGGTATAACCATCTGTAACTAAAATATCAGCTTCACCAGTTAAAGCATCGCGCGCCTCCATGTTACCACAGAAATTAGGGAACTGAGTTTCTAGTAATAATTTATAAGCTGCTTGCCCAACAGGTGAACCTTTATGCGCTTCAGTGCCATTAGATAATAAATATGTCTTTGGATTATCACTATTATATAGTGATTGATGATAAGTGCGTCCCATTTCTGCAAACTGCACTAATTCTTCAGGAGAATTTTCATTGTTTGCACCAATATCGAGAACAACAAGTTTTTTATCTTTTAATTTAGTAGGGAAAGAAGTGACCAAAGCCGCTCTTCTAACGCCGGGAATAAGTTTTAATATTAATGTCGCTGCAGCTAAATATCCTCCGGTTGATCCAGCGGAAACCACTGCATCAAATTGTTGTTCTTTCATCGTTTTTAGTGCCACACACATCGAAGAATTTTTCATTCTGATGACTTCAAGTGCTCCGGCTTCCATTGGCACGGTTTCTGGTGCATCAATTACTTGGCATAAAGAAGTTAATTGTTCTAGTTCGTTTTTATCGCCAAAAACAACAACCTCCACACCGGGAAATTCTATTAAGAATTGTTTAACGGCAGTCACAACGACTTTACTTCCGTTATCTCCGCCCATCGCGTCTACTGCAATTTTCATACTTAATTCCTCGAATTAATATTGTATCATGGTGTATCAAAGCCACCAAATAAAAAGAAGTGCATAAAGTGATACTACATGATAATTGTTAGGATAAACCTAAGCTTTTTTAATATTTCCATATCTGATGAGATAATTGGCTCTTTTAATAATCCATTGATAAGCCTTATTTTCTTTGTCTTTTAATATTTGTGTTGCGTCATCTCTAGCGGCGATAAAAATTTTATAATCATCAATAATATTTAAGAAAGCAAAATCAGGAATGCCTGACTGCTTAACACCCATTAATTCGCCTGGGCCACGTTGACGCATGTCTTCTTCGGCAATCTTAAATCCATCTTCGCTTTTAGTTAAGATTTCTAACTTATCCACTTCTTCATCATTAGTGATTAATAAGCAATATCCTTTTGAGCCATCTCGACCAATTCTTCCTCTAAGTTGATGTAATGAGGCTAAACCAAAATGCGTCGCATCAAAGATAATCATCGTATTGGCATTTTTAACATCAATGCCAACTTCCACCACTTGTGTGGACACCAAAATTTTTATTATGCCATCGTAAAATTTTTGCAATACTTCTTCTTTTTCTGTTTGTTTCATTTTGCCGTGAAGTACGCCGACCTTGTCCCCATACCGCGTAGCAAATTTTTCATAAAGCTGTCCGGTAGAAAATCTACCATCATCACTAAAATCAATTAATGGGGCAATAACATAAACTTGCTTATCATTACTTAAAGCGTAATCAACCGCGCCAAAGATTTTCGGACTTTCGCTAGTAAAAATTTTAGTGACAATGTCTCGCTTTTGATTTGGAAAACTATAAAGCGTAGAAATGTCTAAATCGCCAAAAATCGTTAGAGCGAGAGAGCGAGGAATCGGAGTAGCAGACATCATTAATAAATCAGCGTGATCACCCTTATTAGCTAAAGCGATTCTTTGGTTAACTCCAAAGCGATGTTGTTCATCGATGACGACTAGTCCTAAAGATGCGTAGTTTGTATCTTTGGTAAATAAAGAGTGTGTACCGATAATTAAATCGACGTCGCCTTCATTTATTGCCTCTTTGAGACGCTTTTTCTCGCTGGCTGGAGTGGAACCTAATAAAAGTGCAATTTTAAGCTTGGTGGATTTAAAAATACTTAAAGCATTTGCGTAATGTTGTCTTGCTAATGCATCAGTCGGCGCCATTAAGACTCCTTGGTCACCGCGAAGATAATTAGCATATAGCGCAATAAAAGAAACGATTGTTTTGCCGGTGCCAACATCACCTTGAAGCAAACGATACATCAATGTGCTTTGGTTCATATCTTCGATAATTTCTTCGCAAGCTTTTTCTTGGTCGCTTGTTAAGCGATACGCTAAAGAATTGACTAACGGAGTGCATAGCGAAAAATCAATTGGTTGCTTTTTTATTTTTTTTAGTGACTTATTGTTTTGTCTAATCAGTTGGTTTTTTATCGAAAATAGAAGTGCTTCTTCATATTTTAAATGTCTTAAAGCTTGATGTATTTCTTCTTGGTCTTTTGGTTGATGGACCCATTTAAGCGCAACTTCTTTATTGATCAGATGATATTTATTTAAAAAATGATACGGAACAAGCGAAGAGATTTTGCCTTCAAGTTGTTTTAAACACCGTTTCACTAAAGCAACATATAAATGGTTAGGATAACTATGCGGTAAAACATAAACAGGTTTTAAAGCTTCTTCTTTCGCAATTTCACCTTTATAAATGCGTTGCCCACTTATCTCATTTCTTTTTGCTTCATATACCCCAATTAAAGAATATGTCTCGTCCAATGTTAAGTTTTTAGCTAAATAATCTTGATTAAAGAAAATGACCTTAAAATAAGTCTTATTAACTGTCATAAAATCAAAGGTGATAATTGTCACACCTCGCGAAGGGACGACTTTAGGCACGGAAACTAATTTGCCTAATAAAACGACACGGTCTTTGTCCGCTAAATCTCTTTCTTTTGTATAAGCAAAATTATCGTAGCGGCGCGGCAAGCGATTAATTACGTCATAAGACGAATAAATACCCATTTCATATAATAAAGCGTTCAGTCGCGGTGATTTCGTTAATTTATCCATATGGTTATTTTATCTCATTATTCATGTGTTTTAATCATTAAATTAAAAAAGGGCACACTGAAGTAAGTTGCCCCTTTGTAATGATGATATAAATTATTATTTAGCAGTAATAGGATATGCTTCTTTAAGTCTTTCGGCTTCTTCTACTGTGACTCTTAAAATTGTACCATGACGCTTAATTTGTGCGTCCCAAGAATATGTTGGTTGTCTCCAAGAACCATTGGCATTGGTCGTATCTTCAATATCAGTAGTGGAAAATGGAATATAACCAACGCTAGTATTGGCATAGAAGTCCGCCATTAATCCGATTTCTGGTACGTCTGGATCTTGTCTATCGGCTTTATTCAAATAAAACCATTCTGGACCTTCTAAACATGTGTTATTGGCAGTTCTACCTTGTACTTGGAAGCCAAGTTCATCTAAGTCGAACACCTTTTCCCAAGAATCAATATCAAATAAATCTGTTGTTCTTTGAACAAGAATGCCACCATTTTGTTCGTGGTTGTCGCCATCTTTAGTAGCGGAATAATAGTAATCGCCAATTTTCATGACTGCAGCATCAATAATCTTTCTTTCATTATTATTGATGGCTTGTGGAGAATCAGAAGCTTTTTGTGGGTCTTCACCACCATTGGGATATGGTTGGTTTTTTAAGAATTTCTTAGTTTCAGTAAAATGAACGAAATCTCTTGTGGTTGTGTAATAGATGCAATCGCGTTCGATAATCGCATTTCTTGCTTCGTTAAGAATTGTAGAAGAAAAGAAGATGACATATTCGCCAGTTTCTTCGCTATATATCATTTCTGGTGCCCAAGCCATACCCGCCATTGGGTGAGCGACTTCAATTAATCTACCTTCGGTCCAGTTGACCAAGTCATGGGATTCCCAAAGAGTAATTGCCCGGCTTCCAGTAATCGTAAATTTTTGTGCCCCATTATTGCTGCCCCAACCACCGCGAGTATAAACGCTTAAGTCAGTGGCAATTAAATAGAAACTATCGCCTTCAGGAGAACGTAGGAGGAATGGGTCTCTAACACCTCTTTCACCAACAGTACTTGATAAAACTGGCTTTAAGTTGTTCATCGTTGAACCATTCATATCTTTAAATTTTAAGCCTTCGCCAACATCAGCAAGGGCGAAAAACATTTGTTCACCGGTAGCTACTCTTTGACCGTTTTCGGTTTTACCATAACCTTCTCCGACAAAGTGCGCAAACAAATATGCTTCATAATCTTCATCTTCTGGAACGTAAGGTAAGCCTTTTACCAAAACATCTTGCTCATATTTAGTAATTTGACCGTCTTTTTCAATTTTTGCTTTTAGTTCAACCACTTTATCACTTGTTGATCTAGTAACTTCGCCTGGAGCAACATCACCTTCTTTTGGATAAATGGTGTTGCGATCAGAACTCCACCAAGTGATGGTTGCACCATTAACTTCTTCAGGGAGATAAATGTTGCCGTAAACACCCGTATCGGCATTTCTCACGATTACATGATCTAAAATTGTTTCATCTGTTTCCACTGGTGCATTTTTGATATCTTCTAACAATTGATCTTTTGGCGAACCAAAATTACACGAAGTTAAACACAACATCGTTAAAGCTGTAAAGACAAATAAAAATTTACTTTTCGTTTGCATAATATTTCCTTTCACATCATTTTGTAAAAATGTCGACATAAATAAATAAACACAAAAAAACAATAATAGCAACCTATTAATTAAATAATTAATAATATTTAGTTATTAGTGGGATTATTCAATGCCAACTAAGAAAGAATAAACAGGTTGATTACCGTGGCGAATATCAATATCTAAATCAGGGAAACGATCGGTAAGCAACTCAGCAACTTTCTTAGAAAGTTTTTCATCGATATCTTGACCGAGTAAAATTGTGATAATGCTCGCTTCATCGTCGACCATTTTATCTAACAAAGCCAAAAGGGCTTCGATCTTATCTGGATGATCAACAACGATATCTTTTTCAAAAATACCAATATAATCGTCTTTTTTGACCTTTAGGCCATTATATTCTGTATCTCTAATCGCATAAGTCACTTCGCCAGATTTGACATTTTTTAAAGCAGCTTTCATCGCTCTAAAGTTTTCTTCTCCATCGGCTTCAGGATTAAACATGATGGCGCTACTAATGCCTTGAGGAATGGTTTTAGAAGGAATGACGTAAATATTAGTTCCTTGTCCACTCATCATTTCGCATGCTTGAGAAGCGGCCATGACGATATTGCTATTGTTTGGAAAAACAAAGACGTTATGAGCATTAGCTTTTTTAATTGCGGAAACAAAGTCTTCACTAGAAGGATTCATTGTTTGTCCGCCTTTAACGATGACGGAAATGCCAATTTCCTTAAAAAATTGATCGATGCCATCACCAGAAGAAACGCCAATCATCGCATATGGTTTCTTTTCTTTGACGATGTGGTCAGCAATAAACTGTATTTCATCATTGTTTTCATTAACTTTTAAAACTTGCACTTTTAAAAATTCACCGAATTGCTGGGCATAGTTTAAAATATCACCTGGAGTTAAAGTGCGAATGTGGACTTTAACAATGTTATCTTTTAAGTTAACGACTAAGTCATTGCCGTTGGTCGATAAAATATTATTAAAACGATTTTGATTAAATTCTTTTTTGTCTTTGAGTAACTTCAAAACGAAATCCAGCAAATAACCATCTTCTTCAGCTTCACTAACTCCAGCGGAGGCTTCGGTAACGGTTGCTTGGCTTCTTTCCACAAAGCCACCACTAGCCGCGATGCGCATACCTTCAAGAATTCTAATTAAACCGGCACCGCCAGAATCAATAACGCCAGCTTCTTTTAATACTGGTAAAAGTTCTGGTGTTCTTTTTAATGATTCTCTAGCTTCTTGAAGCATCAAATCTAAACATTTTTCAATGCTCATATTGTCTTTGACTGTGTCGGCTAAATATTGGCTAGATTCACGAATGACAGTCAAAATTGTACCTTCGACCGGATTAACAACGGCTTTATATGCTACTTCAACCCCTTTTTGAAATGCAGCTGAAAAAGCTAACGCATCAACTTCAGCAAGATTTTCTAGCCCTTTAGAAAAACCACGAAAAATTTGACTAGTAATAACGCCTGAGTTTCCTCTTGCGCCCATTAATAATCCACGCGAAAAAACTTTAGCTATTTCAGAGGCATTGTCATCACTCCGGTTTTGAATTTCTTTGCTGCCGGAGGTAAGAGTTAAATTCATATTCATTCCTGTGTCACCATCAGGAACCGGGAAAACATTGAGGGCATCAACTTCAGGATAGTGGTTGTAAAGATTATTACTGCCAGATAATAAAAGTAGTTTTAAAGATTGTCCGTTTAAAGTTTTCATAAGCTTAATGAGAGGCGAGAATCTTTTCTCCGTAGACGTTTACACCAGTACAAGCTTGATTATATTTATTAGAGAGAATGTACATGATATTTTTTTGGCATTCTGCGAGTGCTTCAGTAATTTTCACTTCGTTAGAAAGCACGAGATAAACATCGATAGTAAAAGTGCGATTTGGTTTCTTATTGACGTAAATCGCATCCTCAGAATTTCCTTTCTTAGTTGGGAGTTCTAAACGTGATATTTCTTCACGCTTGCAAATAGCTACAATGCCATAACAAGCTAAGGCCGCCTGCCGAGTTGCGTCCTCGATATCTTTTGTTTCAAGACTAGCCGTAGCGAAGAAAGTGTTTTTTTCATTCATAAACGTTGTTATTTTACATAGTAAATAGTTTTCTGTCAAATCAGTAGTAGTTTTCGCTTATTGATAGTGACATTTTCATACGTTTGACTATTTTATTGTCTCCTTAATAAAGATAGAAGCGGAAAAAAGTCTTGATACACTTCGCCATAGGCAACAATAATGTGGTTACCAAAACTAGTTTTTAATAAGTCTAAAAGACTCTCATCATTAAGAGAAACAACGATTTGTGTGCGACAATAACCGGGCAAAGAAACATTTTCTTTGATGCTCGCAGGGATACATAAACAATTTTCCAAAGAATAATCAGGAGCAATTTTTAGTAAAGAAATATGTCCTTCAGGTAGTTCGCCTTTAATCGCCACTCCTAAGCCACTTTCAAAATGGGAAGTAAGTTTATATGAAGATACCATGTTTAGTGGGACAGTACAGTGAGCCAATAAAAGCGTGTGTTCGTCATAATCTAGTTTACTTGGATTGGCCATAAATGAACTACGATCAGTTAGAGCATTAGCAATATGCATTGTAATTAAACTCATGATGTCGCCTTCGCAGCCAGCAGTAATGCCTTCTTCATTCAGCAAAGCAAGCGCTAAACAGGCGGTTGTTTTTCTAGTTTTTATGACGTCAAAGCACCGAATTGTGATGGCGTTAAGTTGATATTTTTCAATTAGTTTCTTAAGAGCAACATAAACGAGCAAACTATCAGTTAAAGTATCAATATTATCAGCATTATTAACTAATTCTTGAGCGCGAGGAATATATTCAAAATCAAGTGTGTCTTCTTTGGCTTTTAAATAGCATTCATCAAACTCTTTAGCGGTAATTTTCACCACTTCCATATTAAAGTTTTTCTTTATTTTGGCAGGTTCTATCGGTGTGGCAATCAGCCAGGAAGAGGCGCCACCAATTACACCAAGTCGATTGTTGGCAAGTTTTTTGCTCGCCCCGATGATCGTAGCAATATGACGGATCATGCTTGCAATGTGTTTTTCATCACCAGTCAATAAAAAGCATAATTGATTGTGATATTCTAAATAAGTTTTGATTTCTAAAGCAGCAGGAAGTGAATTATTTTTCGAAGTTGAAAGAATAACGATTGGTTGTTTAAAGCTATTTAAACGCCGTAAAAAGCGTGATTCTACCCCACCAGTACCGATTAAAATGATATCGAACAAAGGATCGAACGCATTTTCACAAATGTACAAATCTTCATCCATTAAATAATTATTGATTTCATCAATAAAGGCTAAATCTTCTTCAATGATGACCTGTTTGTTTTTTTCTAAAAAATTGTACAAAGGGACTAAATTTAAGTTCATGAATACCTCGATTACCTTAAATAGATTATAAAGTAAGTGCTAAATAAGTGCCATAAAATAAAAAGCCCGGCAGCTCGCTATTTTGTCCCGAAGGATATCGTCGCCACTACGGTGCTTAACTTCTGTGTTCGAGATGGGAACAGGTGTGTCCACCGCGCCATCGCCACCAGACTTTTTATTGAGGAGATAATTTGAAATTATTCTCTCAAAACTGAATATTATCACATGTTTGCTTTCTTGTTAATTAGAAACCTTAATTTTATGTTTTCGGATATGAAAATCTTAAGAAATTAAGTCCTCGACCTATTAGTATTAGTCAGCTGAACATATCGCTATGCTTACACTTCTAACCTATCAACCCTGTAACTTTCAGGGGGTCTTACTTCTTTCGAATGGGAAGTCTCATCTTTAGGGTTGCTTCACGCTTAGATGCTTTCAGCGTTTATCAATTCCGTAGGTAGCTACCCGGCCATGCCACTGGCGTGACAACCGATATACCATTGCTACGTTCATCCCGGTCCTCTCGTACTAAGGACAACTCCTATCAAACTTCCTGCGCCCACGACAGATAGGGACCAAACTGTCTCACGACGTTTTGAACCCAGCTCGCGTACCACTTTAA
>Ga0123334_1001273_pt1 | contig 32271 bp, 21 predicted proteins | sample BiotimSIPDNA_FD_89706 | JGI IMG/M metagenome (GOLD analysis project Ga0123334, IMG submission 89706) | Anaerobic biogas reactor microbial communites from Washington, USA - Biogas_R1 time_0 SIP DNA | ecosystem: Engineered > Bioreactor > Anaerobic > Unclassified | place: Washington, USA...
ACCCTTGTCTTGGGCTGCGGCTGTTGCTGCCAATGCAAAGCAAAGGGCAACGACTGTCAAAACTTTCTTCATAGTACGTCTTTTATTGGTTAGTTTCAGTAAGTGTAACTGACAGCAAAGCCCGATGTATAGGCACTTTCAGGCGTTTTTGTCAACTGAACAAATGTACGCAAAAAACCGGATGAAACAAGCATTCCGGTGGCTAATTGTTGGCTTTATCGATGGCAGATGCCCTTGTAGGGGCAATATTCACATTTTTTCACTTGATTGGTTTGTTCGAAAGGTATTGTTGGATCGAACAGGCGTTGCAATAACAGACCCAGGTTTTCCATAAAGGGCTGATGCCATTGGGCGTAATTGTCCACCACATCCTTTTCCTTGCCTATCGTTACATCGGGGCTGTAGGTGTCACCACCGGCTTTGTTGACATACAACAGGTCTGGTTTCAAAGGGCGTGTTTCATGATTTTCCAGCAACAAAGCACAGTAAAGAAGTATCTGCAATCCATAGTTGGAGCGATCGCCTGTTGATTCGAAGAGTGATTCTATGGTCTTGATGCTTTTGGGATCACCCCCTGTTTTGTAATCAAGGACGTGCAGTATGCCCTCTTTATCATGCAAACGGTCGATGATACCACCCAAGGTGAACGTCACCGGGCCTTGACTGGTTTCGAGGGTGATTGCTTTTTCGACCCACTGCTCCATAGCCTGAAGGGTGAAGGGGGCCGCTTCGGTATCCAGCCTTAGCAGGGTCTTGATGAAGTGTGTCAACAGACGGTGCCGGATGAGCTGTTCTCCGCTGTAGTCTATGGGTGAGTTGTCGTCTGGCGCGAGTTTGAAGAAGTCCATGCGCATCACGTGTTCTGCCAGCTTGTCGACGGCGCGTTCTCCCTTTATCCAGGGAGCCAGGTCTTCAGCCCTGATCAGGCCGTTGACGGTAGGCATGCCTTGCTGTTCGGGGTCGTTTTCTGAACGTCTGGCCAACGCTTGATTAATGGTTTTTCGGGCTGTTTCTACCTCGACAGGCCCTGCAGTTTTGCCCATCCTGCGTAACAGCAGGTCGGTGTACAGGTATTCGGCAGCGTGGTGGAAGAACGTGCCCAACATGGCGCCGTCTATTTCGTCGCTGACAGTGTCGGGTTCCCTCAGGTCGATGATGTGCCTGAAGTAGAAACGTAGTGAGCAGTCTATGAGGCTGTTGATGGCTGTCGGGGCTAGCTTTTTCCCCTGCTCGTTCCGATCGAACAACGCTTTCATGTGGGCGAGCAGGGCCGGTGTTTTTTCCACGCTGAGTTGACGGGTGGGGCTTAGGCCCAGCCTGGTTTGCAGTTGAAAGGCTTGGATGGGGTGGGTTGACTCAACCAACAGTTGTAAGATGAACCGGCTCATCTCGCCCCGGTTCATGCCCTCGCTGGTGGTGTTGTACACCAGGGTGATGGTTTCGGCCCGTTGCAGGAGGCGGAAGAAGTAGTAGGCGAAAATGCTGTCTTTGTGGTCGGCTGTGGTTAATCCGAAGCCTTTGCGTAAGTTGTATGGGATAAAGGAAAGTTCGCCGCCTTTTTTGGGCAACATGCCTTCGTTGACGGACAATAGCAGTACATGCTTGAAGTCCAGGTTGCGGGTTTCCAGCAAGCCCATGATTTGCATGCCCCTGACTGGTTCGCCGGAGAAGGGAATGGAGGTGACCGACAACACCCGCTGGAGCAACGACTGAAACATGGGTAAACCTAGTTCGACCAGGCCTTGGTCCATGGCGTCCTTCAAATGGGAAACGACGGTGTAGACTTGAAAAACGGATTCCTGGAGGAGGGGGTTGTCCGGGGTATCAACCTCTTCTTCGGATTCCTCGCCTTTCTTATGGTTGGCCAGTCTTGTCATCACATTCATCAAGGTGGTAGCCAGTTTGAGGCTGTCCTGAGACGGAGTAAAGAGGAGTTGGAGCAGTTCGTCCTTGCTCAGTTGTTCGGCCGATGCTCTGAACAGGTTGCGTTCGCGGAGTTCCTTTTCGACGATGGAGGCTGCAGGAGACGCCATCTTGACCAGCGGGTGTTGAAGAATGGGCTGCACGTAGCGGTAGTGGAAGAAGGCCTGGCCTTGCTTGTTGATGGTCAGACCATTGGCGTGGAGCTGACAGATGCGTACAACCAGGTTGCTCACGGGGGCCAGGTTGAGCGGAAAGCCCATGGTTACATTCAATTCGCTGATTGAATCGGGGATACTGTGCAGGACGGGCAGCAGCAGGTTCTCGTTGCCCAGCACCACGGCGGTGTCTCGTGGTAAAATGGGGTCACCGAGTTCTTCCAACCAGGTGGGAATGTAGCGGGCCTGAGCGTTTTCAGAGGCAGAGGCTACCAGCCTTATGCGTTTGGGGGTATCTGTGAATCGGTTGAACAGGTGTTTGTCGAGCCTGTTGGGAAAATCCGCTAGGTTTTGGCGCATAAACCGTCCGGCCTCATGTTGGGGCACAGAGAGGTAGCTGTGGTCGTAATCCCAGTAAAACAGGGCTTTGCCCGCTCGTTTCAAGTGGTTGAACAACTGTTTCTCACATTGGTTGAGCACGTTGAATCCCACAAAGGCATAGACCGTCTTGTTGAAGCCTGGTGCTTCGTTGGCTTCCAGCCGTTCCAATACCCGGCGGTTTAACAAGCCTTCGTAAGCCAATCCTTTGGATTCCAGCAAGGCTCCAAACTTTGTGTAAACCTGCATCAGGTGATTCCAGTTTTCAATGAAGCGTTTCTTGAGTTCGGTTTTTCGTTCAGGATCGAAATGCCCGAAGAAACGGCGGACGGTTGCTTCCTGTTCTTCGCTCAAGTGTTCAAGGGTGTCGGTAAAAGCGGCTTGTTCCTTGATGTTCCGAAACAATTGGGTGGCATCGGCCAGGTTTTTATCCACATCGTCGAAGTCGGAGAGGAGCATTTCTCCCCATAGGTAAAACTCGTCGAACGATTCATCCCTTCCGCTCACCTCGAGATAAACGGTGTGTAAATGGGCCACCAGTGTGAGGGTGTCGGCTACCTGCAGATGCGTCTGACTCGTGAATAGGTGTTGGATGGTGAGGAAAGAGGGGGTCCAGACAGGTTTGCCTGCCAGCAGGTACAATTGTTCGCTGAAGAAATGCCTGGCCCTGTTGTTGGGGAAAATCACGGCGACGTCGGCCAGTTGGTCTCCGTAGGTGTCGTAAAGGTCTTTGGCGGTCAGGTACAGGAAAGATTCCATAAAATAGTCGTTGGTGCCCAGTGCCGTGTGGCGTTCGTCGCCCGGTGTTTGCCGTTGGCAGGCACGTTTATTGTCGCACTAAGGTATGAAAAAGAAGACGGAGCCGTTGCATTACAGAAAAAAAATGTATTTTCGCCTCAAAGTGTGACGAATTGTTATTTATGGACGCTAAAAATAATCATATGTCCAGTTTGTTTGCCAGAAAGCCGCTTTCTTTGTTATTTCAGGAAGCTGAAAGCAACGAGCACGGTCTACGTCGTCATCTGACAGCGTGGAACCTGGTGCTGTTGGGTATAGGCTGTGTCATCGGCGCCGGTATTTTTGTCTTGACCGGTTCGGCTGCGGCCAACTATGCCGGCCCTGCGCTGGTTATTTCATTCGTGCTGTCTGCCATTGGCTGTGCTTTTGCCGGTCTTTGCTATGCTGAGTTTGCCTCCATGATACCTATTTCGGGTAGTGCCTATACGTATGGTTACGCCACCATGGGTGAGTTGATCGCCTGGATTATTGGTTGGGACCTGATACTCGAATATTTGTTTGGTGCTGCTACCGTGGCTGTAGGGTGGAGTGGTTATGTGGTGAGCTTTCTGGGTGACATAGGGCTGCACCTGCCGACTGCTATCGCTGGCGCGCCCTTTGGCTACGATCATGTCAATGGTTGGCACGTTACCGGCTCGCTCATCAATTTTCCGGCTGTCTTTATCGTCACGCTCATCACCACCATCTTGATTTTGGGTATTCGTGAATCGGCCAAGCTCAACGATTTTATTGTGCTGATCAAGGTGGCTGTCATCCTCTTATTTGTTGGATTTGGTTTGTCGTATGTGGATACGGCCAATTGGACGCCGTTTATTCCGGAGAATACGGGCACTTGGGGCCATTTCGGTTGGTCTGGTATCCTTACTGGGGCCGGTGTCATCTTTTTTGCCTACATAGGTTTCGATGCGGTTTCGACGACGGCGCAGGAAGCGGTCAATCCCAAACGTGACCTGCCCATCGGTATTTTGGTTTCCCTGGCTGTGTGTACGGTGTTGTACATAGCCGTGACGTTGACCTTGACAGGCATGGTGCCCTACACGCAACTTAATGTGCCGGCTCCTATTGCCGTGGCCATAGACCAAACGGGTAACACACTCCATTGGTTGGGGCCCATCATCAAAATTGGAGCGATTGCTGGATTGACTTCTGTGGTACTGGTGTTGATCCTGGGGCAAAGCCGTGTTTTTTTCACCATGGCGGCTGACGGCTTGTTGTGGCCGACTTTTTCCAAGGTGCATCCCCGCTATAAAACGCCTTACGTGACGACCCTCGTTACGGGTGGCGTGTGTGCGTTGATGGCTGGATTGTTCCCTATTGGCATTTTGGGTGAGATGGTTTCCATTGGCACCCTGCTGGCTTTTATCATCGTATGCTTTGGCATCATTCTCCTACGCAAGCGTGAACCAGATGCTCCACGTGGTTTCCGCACGCCGTGGGTGCCTTTTGTGCCCATCATGGGCATGCTGGTCTGCTTTGTAGAAATGGTCTCCTTGCCCATTGGCACCTGGACCCGATTATTGGGTTGGATGGCCATAGGTCTGGTCATCTATTTTTCGTATGGCCGCCGTCACAGTAACGTGCAGCGACATCATCGTAAAAATGTCTGATGTTGGTTTTATCTGGCCTGTCTTTTTTGTGATAGAAAGCTTCAAGTTGTTTGCTGCCTGAGTACCAAGTAGCTCGCTTTTTGTCAGGATAGGCCCATTTTTACCGGTTGTACCCTGCGTGTCGCCAAAATGAGTGACACCAGGTTGTCTAATCCGTATCGGCCAGCACCACCCAGCATGACGGCCAGGCCCAAACCGATAACCAGGAGGTAGTATTCGATACCATCGCCGGCCTGGTTGCCAAACCAGTTCATGAAAAAGCCGTTTTTGAGGCTGCCGCTAATGAACATGGCACCAGTCATGGTCAGGGTGATGGAGAAGGCCATGAACCGGGTGAAAAAGCCCAGGATGGCACCAAGGGCGCCAACAAATTCGGCCAGGATGACCATCACGGCCAACAGGGCAGGCATGCCCATGGATGTAAAGCCGGTTACTGTTCCCTCAAAGCCGTAACCGCCAAACAGGCCCAGCGCTTTTTGCATACCGTGGGGGAGTATGACGGCACCGAGGGTGAGACGGGCTATTAATAACGACCAGGAAGTAGTATCAGTTGAAAAGAAGCGTTGAATGTAGTTCATAATGGGTTCTTTGTTAAGGGTTACAATGGTTGGCTAAGGTGTACCCTTATCCTCTTTGCAAAGATAACAAAGAAACGCCTAATAAAACAAGTAAATACTTGTTAAAATATCTGCGATGTCTTTTATTCTCCCAAATAATACGACGGCAACGGTGCTTGATCGTAGCCCATGGAGCGGTGGGCCACATTATTACGGTAGAGAGCATCCTGCATCAGGGAGACGCGGCGGTCGGTAGCAGGGATGTTGCTGCGATAGATACGAAGTTCGCCGGGGAGAGCAGTGATGATTTCCTCCCGCCAATCGCCATCGAGGTCGGCGGTAAACAGGATGCTGCCTTCCAGATTGTCGGTGATGGCCTGACCTTTCCATTTGCCAACCTGCGAGGCCCAACGGAAGCGTTGACCTGGCTGTCTGGGTGGGGTTTGTTGGCCTTGATTGGCTTGAGGCATACGGTCGGAAGGCCTTGACATGGTGATAACTTCACGGAGCTTGTCGGCATCCCACCATACCCAATTGCCGGTAGGTGGCACTTCTTCGTCACTGCCAATACGTTGACCATCGGCGCTAAACAGGTATTTGGCTGTACTGCCACCCTTCCTGTCTTCACCGGCGAAGCATTCCAGGCCGGGGTGAGAGGGGTCAAAATCGGTCACCATGCCACTGCCTACGTGGTGAGTTTCCTGTCCGATGTTCCAGATGGGGCTGCCATTTTTAGGGTCAATCTGGCAGACGCCCCTGCCGTTGGTGTGGTAGGGTTCCAGACAGAGGAACATTTCCATGCCCTCGCGGTTGGGGTTGATGTCGGTGAGGTAGATTTTGTCCGGGTGTCCCAGACCCACTGACCAGAGCAGGGTGCCGTTGTCGTCGAGGGCGCAGGAACCCAGCACGACTTCATCCCTGCCGTCGCCGTCAATGTCGGTGCAAATCATGTTATGGGCGCCTTGGCTGCGTACCACGGGGTTTTCCTCGTCACCGTCCCAACGCCAGGCTTTCACCAACTTACTGCCTTCCAGTCGCCAGGCTTCCACGGTCATCAGTTTGTAAGTGCCCCTGGCTGCCAGGATGTAAGGGGTTTTACCATCCAGGTAGGCCACGCCAATCTGATTGCGGCTTTGACGGTTGAGGTCGCCATAGCGGGCGTTGCGCTCGGGCCAGTCTACCTGGTCGAGGGGTTTGCCTGTCAAGCCGTCGAGGACTGTCAGATATTCGTCACCATCGACCACGCGGCCTTGTTCGTTGCGTTTCACGTTGTCGGGGGCTGATTTTAAGGCTACTTCGGCCTTGCCGTCACCGTTGAAATCGTAGCAAATAAAGGGGGAATACCAGACGCCGGGAACAATGCCGAGGCCTAAATCTTTGGTCCATAGATGAGTGCCGTCGTTCAGGTAGGCTTCCAGTTTATAGGTCAGCCCTGTCAGGTTGCCAGGCATGCCGGGGTCTACGTTGGAATTGGGCGTTCTCACTACAAAGTCGTAGGTGCCATCCCCGTTGAGGTCGGCCATGGCTAGTTTGCCAGGCATGGTTTGGGGATTGAGGCGGATGGATTGGTAGGGGGTGGTTTTGAGGGCTTGGAGATTGACGGCCAGGGTGGTTGAACCCTTGCCGGTGTTTGCAGCAGCGTTGCCTTGCTGACGATTCGGCTGTTTGGGCGCAACACGCTCAATTCGATACGTCGCTTCGGCTACCGGGGATTTGTCAATGTAATCGGTGGTTGCTGTGACGGGTTTGTTGGTCAGTCGTTTGGCTTTGCCTTTTACCGTACGGTATACATGAAACGCGGCGTTGGCAGGGTCGTTGGCCAGCAAGCGCCAACTCAGGTACACGGATGTGCTGTCTGTAGCCAGGGAGGCGACTAGTCCACGGTTTAGTGCTTCGGTTACCCTGTCGTTATCCGGGGTCTCCAATACGGGTTTATCGGCATGCCTCGGTTCCAGTATCTCGTAGTAGTAGGTGCGTTCTCTGGTATCCTGGGCGTAGGTGATTGTGGTTGAAAGGGTCAGGAGGGTCAGACCGAGGAAGATGGGAAGGGTGGGTGTTTTCATAACTTTTTGATGTGGTTACCTCACAAATATACGTGATTTATAGCCCATAGATGGGTTGGTGTAGAAAAAAAGCCTTTTGTTAACAATAATAAAAAAAAGACTATATTTACCGCTGGTTAATTCAAGGTGTTCGACTATAATCTATATGTTAACATCCTTTGAATCCGCTTGTGGTGGCATTGTGATGCTTTTTTATCAACTTAATCATATCAATCATGGAAAACACAGAAAACACGGCTTCCGTTATGACGTTTACCGAAACGATGAAATCTGACCTTTTGTTGACGGCCAAGTGGAGCAAATTCTTAGCTATTGTGGGTTTTGTCGGCTTGGGATTAATGGCTGTTTGGGCTTTCCTGATGATATCGGGGGCGTCCTTTATTGATTCCTTGATTAAGGGACAAACTTTTATCACCGCTTATACAGGCGTTGTTTATTTGCTGGTAGGTCTTCTGTACTTATTTCCAATCTTATATCTGCTGAGGTTTGCCAATAATACAAAACGGGCTGTAATGGCGGATGATGAAGCGGCTATGGAAGAAGCCCTGATCAACCAACGCAAGATGTATAAGTTTATGGGCGTTTTGATGATTGTCGTTCTGTCAATCTATGCACTGAGCGCCCTAATTTTGATTCCGGTGGGGCTGTTTGCTGCTAAATAATTACATCAGTTCAATGGCGAACGTGAAGGCATGTTCGCAGGGTTTCTCCTGAGGGAAAGCCACGGTAAGCCCCTGTTCATTTTGTGAAAAGGAAATGGCTCCTTCGTGCCCTAATACCGTGACCTTGTTCACGCGACCTTCTTGTGAGGACAACGCGGCTATCGTTTGAGGCTGGTCGCTCCATTGCAGGGCTATGGCATAGATGGTTGAGCCTTTTTGAGTGAATCGGAAGATGCCTTCCTTTTCCTGTTCCCAGGCGCGTGTGCCATATATGCCGTCGCCATTGACAGACAGCCAACGGCCGATTTCCAGGAGTATGTTTTGTTGTGCTTCAGGAATGGTGCCATCGCTTTTGGGCGAAATGTTCAACATGTAGTTGCCATTCCTGCATACGTTTTCGACCAGGCGTCGAATCACCGAACCGGCGTTGGTAAGCTTCATCCCTTCAACATAGCCAAATTTCTCACCAATGGGATCGTCAACCTGCCAGTAATAGGTGGTTTTCTCCTTGGGTGCCCTGCCTTGACGTTCAAAGTCGCGTATGCTTCCTGCCAGATAGGCATCCGATTTGGCACTGATGGACACCTGCTTGCCCCAGGCCGCTGCCCTGTTGTAATAGTAGGCGGCAAAACGGAGTTTGATGGGGTCTAAACTGCGGCTGTTGACGCCATTGTCAAACCATACCATATCTGGTTGGTAGGTGTCAACCAGTTCTTGACAACGCGCCAACCATTCTTCAAGAAAGGCTTCACTTTGTTCGGCTACCTCTTGATCTTCCATGACTTCTTCACCGTTAGCTGGTGCCTTTCGGGGTCTTGGTTGTTGGGGAGGCCCGTAGAAGTCGGCGTATCGTGGATCAAACAAGTCGGTGGGTGTTTTCAATTGTGGGTACATGAAATCCCAGTGTTCCATTCTATGATTGGAGAGCCCAAACTTCAACCCACGACGTCTGACTGACTTACCCAATTCACCGATGAAGTCAATGCCTGGGCCCATCTCTTTGGCATCCCACCGTGTCAGTTTGCTGTCGTACATGGCAAATCCATCGTGGTGTTCAGCTGTTGGAATGACGTATTTGGCCCCCGCTTTTTCAAACAGTTCAGCCCACTCGTTGGCGTTAAACTTTTCCATCTTGAACAAGGAAATTAAATCCTTGTAGCCAAAGGAGTCAACCCGTCCAAAATGTTCCTCATGCCATTTTTGTACCCCGGCGTTGCTGTACATATGCCTGGGGTACCATTCGCTGGCATGAGCGGGTACGGTATACACCCCGTAATGGATGAAGATACCGAACTTGCCATCCTTGAACCATTCGGGTACTTGGTAGGACTGCTCAATGGAGGCCCAGGTTGGCTCGTAGGGTCCTTTGGGAATGTCGGCGGCTTTTCCGTTTTTAAGGGTGAGTGTTACCCTGTTTGTTTGCGTCGTTTCTATGAGGGCTTTATCCTCGCAAAGCATGGCGGCAAATCCACCGCGGCGGAGCATCCTGACATCGAGGGTGCTTGTGCGATCTACGCGGCGTTCGGAGATTGAAAAGACCTTGTCGTGTTCGCCGTCGGCCATGAGCTGTAGAGTGTACGTTTTGCCAACCGGCAGGAAGTCCAGTTTGATTGTGGTGTGTTTGCTCCAGTTTTCACCGTTGATGCCGCCCAGGTAGAATGTATCGTTCCGTTGACGCATCAGGGTGAAGTCACGACCGGGGTATCCGCTGATCAGTTTGGTGTCGTCCCAAACGTTGGGCACCACTTTCAGAAACTGTTTAACAGGTTCGGGGAGGCTGCGGTAGCCGTCGGGCCGGTCGGCCATGTGTTGTATCCCCGATTCGAAGACAACACTCAGGGCCAGTTCGTGGCCGTAGGAGGTGGCATGGGGGTGTTGGGAGTTGGTGAAGGTTACCGGGGTGTAGTCCATGGCACCTACAACGTTGCGGGTGAAGGGCATCACGCAATTGTGGGCCGGAGCCTCCCAGGTGAAGTCAGGGATGTTGTTGTACCATTCAGCCCCTTTGACCGACTCCAGCGTCATCAGGTGAGGGTAGGTGCGGCTCCAGCCTCTGGGCACCAGGCAACCGTGGAAATAGACCATCAGTTCAAAGGGTGCAGCGTCTTTGAGAATATCCAGGTAATAGCGGATCATATCTTGCTTTTCGCTGTCGAAGAAATCGACTTTGGTACCGTAGACACCCTGCTGCTTCAGTTTGGCAAATTCTTCCAGGCGGCTCTCGTGGGTCAACAGTCGGTCGCGCGGGGTCGCTGACACGCCGGTGTGTGGGCCGCCCGAGTTGTACCACATAAGGGGTTTGATGCCTTTGGCATGGATGTAGCGCAAGGCATCGTCCAGGTTGCCTCCGTTGCCCATGGCGTCCCATTCCCAATCGAGCAGGGTATAGGGCCATTGCATTTCGACCGCCAAATCGGCGAAGGCGCAGACCACCTTGTAGTCCCTGGTACCGTGGTTGTTCGACCAGTAATTCCAGGACGCTTTGCCCGGTTTGATCCACGCTGTGTTTGTCAGCGAGGTGGGGGTGCTCACATCCTCAACCAGGGTTGATTCTACCAGCGTCGCCAGACTGCCGACCATCACGACGCGCCAGGGTGAAGCCCAGGGGGTGGTGATGGTGGGATGCACGGCGCCTAGGCCATTGCCGTCTCTAGGATCGGGAAACACCAATTGGTACTGGTTGGGGGCTTGTTGGTTCGATAGTTTTGTGCCGCAGTAGGTTTCATTTAAATCGGCCTCGTGAATCAGGTACCAACAGGCAGCCTGACCGGCTTCAAACAGCCCGGGGTAACACCAATCCCGTTGTGCGAAAGCGTTTTTCTGATGGGTGTATACCCCTTCGTTGGCAGTGCTCCATGGTTCAAGCCAACGGGCATCTCCATCGTTGACGAGGTAGGTGGTCAGTTCCTCTTTTACCTGGTGATGGCCCTTTTTATTGGGCAACGCATACCTGAAGGTAAGGCCATCGTTGTACAGCCTGACCACCAGGTTGAATGGATACTTGTTAGTGTTCACAAAGTGGAACGTAACCTCGTTGGCTTGGTTCTGACGCTGTAGCCGTTTGCCGTGGATGGCTTGGTAGGAGACAGTGATGGCTTTGTCTTTGGAACGCATTGCCAGGGTAAGGTTGTTGCCAAAGGTTTGTTCGTCAAGAATCAACCCCAGCTTGATGGCCGGTATGACCACCTGGGCGGTGTTATTGTTTACCGTGTGCAGGGTTAAATACCACCACCCTTCTGTGGCGTGTTGATGGAGGGAGGCTTTGAGGTGTTTGTTAGGGGAGGTGACAGCCAACTGGTTGTTGGGAGCCGTTTGGTTGCGTGTACCCGTTTTTGTTTGCCCGTAGGTGGAAATGGAACCCATCGAAAGGGTAAAGGCAATCAGTATATGAAGTATGAACCGTGTGTTGCTCATGATGTTACATTGAAAGGATGAGTGGATGTTGAGCTATCGGATCAACGACGACTCCTTGATGTAAAGGGTCGGCGTTTTGCCCAGAATACGTTTGAATTGTTTGTTGAAGTAGGAGATGTTGTCGAAGGCCAGCGCATATGCCACTTCCTTGATGGTTTTGTTGCCCTGAAGCAGCATCAGCTGAGCCCGTTCGATTTTTTTCTTGTTGATGTAAACCACCGGGGTGCAGTTCAGTTCGATTCGGAAGAGTCTGATCAGGTGATCTTTCGATACATTGCACTGCTCGGCCAGGTCGTTGAGGCTGATTTTCGAATATAGATGCTCCCTGATGTACTGAACGGCGCGCAGCACCCTGGTGTCATCACAGATGGCCACTGTCCTGGCCCGTCCAAAGAAAGGGGCCATCAATTGGAGTAGGATGCCCTTGGTTTCAAGTTGGGTGCCTATGCTTTTCTGGTCTGAGCGTATCAGGCTGCTGCGAAAACTGGCCTCATTGGTGTAGGATTTGGGATCGTATTGCTGCAGGGCCATGTCGTTGTTGATGGTCAACAACCGTTTGAACAACTCGATGGCAAATGGCTCGGCTGGCACGGATACCGGACATTCGTATTGGTCGAACAGGCTGAGGGCTTGTTTGGAGTTGTCGTAGACGTGCATGTAATAAAGCGAGAAAGGACCCGAACAGCCATCGTCGTGCAGGGTGTATGGGGGTATCAAGTACAGATGACCGTGGAGCAGGCTGTAGCTTTTACCCTTGACAGTCAGACTGGCTTCCCCTTCCAATACCAGGTACAGCCTGAAAAACGGGTTGCTGATGTTGGTATAGTTCCAGTCTCCATTGTGGATGGCTAAGCCGGCGTTCAACAAAACTGGCGAAAAGGTGTCAAGTTGCTCGATCATAGAAAACTGTCCATCTGATGCTTACAAATATACGCTTCGACACTTTTTCCTCCAAATGGGGCAGGTGTTAAAACGTACAAAGTTGCAGGGTAAGTCGATATGGTGTTATAATATGTCGGTATGATGTATGGGTTTGCGGCAAGATGGGTGTATTTTTGTCCTTGGCAAAAAAACACTCCATTTAAATAGATACGCATGAAAAAAGATTCAAAGTTGATTGTTCGATTGTTGTTGGTTGGGCTGTTGTCAATGGCCACGTCAGCAACGATGGTGATGGCGGCCAATGATTCGAAACCAGTTGGTGCGCTTGAGCCTATGGCTGCAGGACCCTACGAACCCACCTGGTCTTCGTTGGAACAGTATGATGAGGCTCCTGAGTGGTTCAAGGATGCTAAATTTGGCATCTGGGCTCATTGGGGGCCACAGTGTGAACCGGGCTTTGGTGATTGGTATGCCCGCTTCATGTATTACGAAGGCTCCGGTCAAAACAAAGATCACGTGGGTAAATACGGCAGTCCCGATAACTTTGGCTTCAAAGACGTCATCAACGCCTGGAAAGCCGAAAAATGGGAGCCGGACTCCTTAATCAAACTGTATAAGGAAGCAGGAGCGCAGTACTTTTTCGCCCTGGCCAATCACCACGACAACCTCGACCTGTATGAGAGCAGCTATCAGCCGTGGAATTCGGTGGCTGTTGGTCCTCGCAAGGATATTGTAGGCGGTTGGGCCAAAGCGGCCAAGGCCTACGGCTTACCCTTTGGGGTGAGCGTGCATGCTTCTCATGCCTGGACCTGGCTGGAACCCTCTCAAGATTGGGATGGCAACTTGACCAAGGCCGACGGGGTTGGTACCTGGTGGGAAGGACTGGATCCTCAGGATCTTTATGCTCAACGCCATCTCCGCAGTAAGAAAAGCCATAACTCCGGTACCATTCACAGTCAATGGAACTGGGGCAACGGAGCCTCACTGCCCGATTCAGCCTATATCGTGAAGTTTTACAACCGCACAGTAGAATTGATCAACAAATACAACCCCGATTTGTTGTATTTCGACGATACGGCATTGCCCTTTTGCCAGATCAACGACGTAGGTTTGCGCATTGCCGCTCATATGTACAACAAGAGCATAGCGGAGAACAAGGGTAAGAACCAAGCCGTAATTTTTGGCAAAGTGCTTACGGAAGCACAAAAGAATGCCATAGTGTGGGATGTTGAGCGCGGTGTACCCGATCGTCCACAAGCCAAGTATTGGCAAACCTGTACCTGCATCGGAGACTGGCATTACAACATCAACGTATACAACCGAAACCGGTATAAATCCGCCCAAACCGTGGTCAGGATGCTCATCGACATCGTTAGTAAGAACGGCAATTTGCTGCTCAGCGTACCAGTGCGGGGTGATGGCTCCATCGATGAGAAGGAAGTGGCTGTGGTGAAAGGCATCGCTGCCTGGATGAAGGTCAACAGCGAAAGTATTTATAAGACCAGGCCCTGGAAGGCCTTTGGTGAAGGTCCTAACGCCGAATCCGCCAATCCGTTGTCAGCTCAGGGTTTCAACGAAGGCATCAAGTACACCCCGGCAGATGTGCGCTATGTTTGCAAAGGCAAAACTGTGTATGCCTCGTTGATGGGCTGGCCCGAAACGACCACCGTCACGCTGAAGCAACTCGGTACTGCTGCCTCAACAAAACCGGGAAAAGTCAAGGCTGTCACTCTGCTGGGCTATGGCTCTCTGAAGTTTAAACAAGGCAAAGATGGCCTGGTCGTCCACTTCCCGACCACTCCTATTTCTACGGGGACTATGGCTTCGGTGCTGAAAGTGAAATTTTAATCTGATGGGATGCTGTCCTTTTTGAAAGGATGGCTTCCCTTGAAATTGAAGTGAACCCTAAAAAGTCAGACATAGCTTTTTGGTTCAGATTATAAAAGGATGGCATCCCATGAGAAAAGGATGCTATCCTTTTTTTTGTGTTGAAATCAAAAAAGTAATTAAGTGTAGCTTAAATAATGAAGTAATGATGTATCTTTGCAAAAAAATGGACTGACATGAAGCGAATTGGTGAAAGAATTAAAAAGAAACGGGAGTTGATGAACCTGCATCTCAATGAATTGGCTGAAAAGGTGGACATTTCTGCGAGCGCATTGTCGCAGATTGAAAAGTCCAAATCCTTCCCATCTATTTTTACATTGAAGGCCATCGCTGACGCCCTTCACACCACCATAGGCGATTTGGTGGGCGAAAACGAGTCCTTGACCAACAACCCTGTCATGTTGAAAAGCGATATCAAGTACATCGACCAAAACGAGACCGGGGCCACGCTCTTCTTGCTGTCCAACCACGATGTCAACAAGCAAATGGATACCTATTTGCTGCGTTTTGCCAAGGGTTCAGGGTTGGATGGCCTTATTAAAAGTGCCTATGGACAGGTTTTCTGCCACGTCCTCTCCGGAGAGATCCGATTTGACCTGAACGAGAAAAGTTACCTTTTAAAACCCGGTGACACTATTTATTTCAACGCTAAATCCACGTATAACGCCCTTAACAACGACGATGGACTCAGCGAGATGTTATGGATTCAATCGCCGCCCAGCTTTTAAGGCGGAAAATTAAGTACAGCTTCAATAATCAAAGGCAAACACCAATCATCATGACAGACTTATTCAAAAAACTGGAGAAAAAGCGCATCAGCCTGCCCAACGACGCCCTGATCATTCTTGGCGGTTGTCACTCGTTTAAAACCTTCAACACTGTCAATGAATTAGCAGTGGCCGCTGTAAATGGCGACAACAGCACCTACGAGGTTAGTTATGAGATAGAAGGCAAAGGTCTCTATACCGAAGCCATCGTTCACAAGGTGACCAACGGTATCTCAGCCAACTATACCGATCCCTATATGCGTCGACGCGATCCAGACACAATGGTCATTGCCGACAACCTACCCAGTGACAAAGAGCGTTTCGCCGATCGCTTCGGCTACGATTTTGACAGTTTACGGAAAGAAACCCTCACCTGGCTGAAGAAACAAGACCTTGCCGTGTTCTTCTATTTTGCCGGCAGGGACAACATCGGTTCAGGGGGTATCGCCATTGCTCCAGCCAATGCCGGCTTCTTCGCCATGGGATTGGCCATGCTTCAGCGTATCATCCCCATAGACGAACTGCCCGTCGACTTCAGTATTGACTCGGCCATCTACGTGGCCCCTACGTTTAGACACACCCATTTCGACGGCAAACAAATCGTGGTGCATAAACGCTCCGAAAACCTGCACGAGATCTTTTCCTACAACCTTTACCCAGGACCCAGTGCCAAAAAGGGCCTCTATGGAGCCCTGTTGACCAAAGGTGAACGCGAAGGCTGGGTGACCGCCCACTGTTCTACTGTCCAAGTGGTCAGTCCCTACGATAACATCACCACCTTCATGCACGAAGGCGCCAGCGGCGGTGGCAAGAGCGAGATGCTCCAGAACATCGTTCGTGAGCCCAATGGTCAGGTCTTAATCGGCGAAAATGTCCAGACCGGCGAACGCAGGCTCATCAACTTCCCTCTGTTCTGTTCCTTCAATCCCGTCACCGATGACATGGCCCTTTGCCACCCTTCCTTACAGCGGCATGACGGCAAACTCAGGGTGTTGGACGCAGAAAATGCCTGGTTCATCCGTGTGGACGGCATCACCGATTATGGGGACGATCCCTTTCTCGAGAAATTGACCATCAAGCCCAAGGTTCCATTGTTGTTCCTCAATATACAAACCAATCCCGAATGTACGGCCTTGATTTGGGATCACACCGAAGACAGTCCAGGCAAACGTTGCCCCAATCCCAGGGTGATTGTTCCCAGGGACATAGTGCCCAATGTGGTCAACAAACCAGTCACCGTTGATATTCGCAGCTTTGGTGTACGCACCCCGCTTTGCACCCGCGACAATCCCAGCTATGGTATCATCGGACTTTTCCATATTCTGCCACCGGCGCTGGCCTGGCTCTGGCGACTGGTTGCTCCCCGCGGACATGCCAATCCTAGTATCGTAGACGGAGGCGGCATGGGCAGTGAAGGTGTCGGTTCCTATTGGCCCTTTGCTACCGGTAAAATGATCACTCATGCCAACCTCTTGCTGGAACAGATCATCGAGACCCCCCGCATGCGTTACACATTGGCCCCCAACCAACATATTGGAGCCTGGAAAGTGGGTTTCAAACCCCAGTTGCTGATGCGTGAATACCTTACCCGCCGCGGTAACGCCAAACTTCGCAGTGACCAATACCAGCCAGCCCGTTGTCCGTTGTTGGGTTTTGAACTCAACTACCTGACCATCGAAGGAGCGAAAATCCCCTCCCGTTTTCTGCAGGTACACAAGCAGACCGAAGTGGGTATCGATGGCTACGATGCGGGAGCTACCATCCTCTACGACTTCTTCAAACAGGAATTGCCCAAATACCTCACCCCCGAACTTTCGCCCACAGGTCGCAAGATCATCGAAGCATGCCTGGCCGGTGCCACGGTGGATGATTACCTGGCCATCATTCCCATGGATTACCAGTATTCTTTTTTGAGGCATGAAGACCATGACTGAAGTGGGGGACGTCAGCATCGACGTACAGGTGTTATCTCTGGCTGATATACAAAGGATAAAGCGTCAGCATCATGGATGGACTAAAGAAAGCGGCTTATATCAATAACCTATGTGGGCTCACACCAAGGATACACAAGATAAAATTACGCCGCAGATGGCGTTGGAGTATCTCAAAGAAGGAAACCGTCGTTTTCAGGACAACCTGAAAGCCGACCGTAACCTGCTCAAACAAGTTAATCAAACCTCTGAGGGTCAATATCCTTTTGCAACGATTTTGAGTTGCATCGATTCCCGGACATCGGCCGAGCTGATTTTCGACCAAGGACTTGGCGATATTTTCAGTATCCGTATTGCGGGCAACGTGGTGAACGATGACATCTTGGGGAGCATGGAGTACGCTTGCGGCCTGGCTCATTCCAAAGTGATCGTGGTGTTGGGGCATACCAAGTGCGGTGCTGTGATCAGTGCCTGCAACCACTTGGTGTACGGTCATTTTTCCGGGCTTATTCGCAAGATCAAAACGGCCGTTCGACTGGAAACCTCCACCTTACAAGCGCGCAATGGCCAGAACCTCGACTTTGTGCGAAACGTCAGCGTTCTCAACGTCAAACACACACTCCACCAAATCCGCACCAACAGTTCCATCCTCCGCTCCTTGGAAGAAGCCGGCACCATCCTGCTCGTCGGAGCCCTCTACGACATCGACACAGGTGCCGTCTCCTTCTTTTGAGGAGGTTTCATCCAATAAAGCAGGATATCATCTCACGTAACTAGAAATAAATCACTACATTTAGCGGAAACTTAAACCGCTAAAATATGGAAACGACACCCAAAGGAAAATGCCCTGTCATGCACGGAGCCAATACTGATACGAGCCGTTCCGTCATGAGTTGGTGGCCCAATGCGCTGAATCTGGACATCCTGCACCAGCACGATACCAAGACAAATCCCATGGGCCCCGCTTTTAACTACCGGAAGGCGTTCAAGGAATTAGATCTGGACGCTGTGAAAAACGATTTGAAAGCCCTGATGAGGGATAGTCAGGACTGGTGGCCAGCCGATTGGGGCCACTACGGCGGCCTGATGATTCGCATGGCCTGGCACAGTGCCGGTACCTACCGCACAGCCGACGGCCGGGGTGGCAGCAATACCGGCAACCAACGCTTCGCTCCCCTGAACAGCTGGCCAGACAACGTCAACCTCGACAAGGCTCGCCGCCTGTTGTGGCCAATCAAGAAAAAATACGGGAACAAGCTTTCCTGGGCCGACCTATTTATCCTGGCCGGCAATATGGCCTACGAATCCATGGGCTTCAAGACCTTTGGTTTCGGCGGTGGCCGTGAAGATATCTGGCACCCCGAAAAAGACATTTACTGGGGCGCCGAAAAAGAATGGCTGGCTCCCACCAAAGAACGCTACGCCAACGACGATAAACGGGATAGCCTGGAAAATCCCCTGGCCGCTGTTCAGATGGGCTTGATTTATGTCAATCCCGAAGGTGTGGACGGCAAGCCCGATCCCTTACGGACAGCTCAGGACATGCGCACTACTTTTGCACGCATGGCTATGAACGACGAAGAAACAGTTGCTCTGACAGCCGGTGGTCATACTGTCGGCAAAACACACGGCAATGGTGACGCGTCCGTGTTGGGCCCTAGTCCTGAAGGGGCTCCTATAGAACACCAGGGCTTCGGATGGATGAACCCCAAAGGTAAGGGTAACGCCGAACATACCGTTTCCAGTGGACTGGAAGGTGCTTGGACCACTCATCCTGACCAGTGGAACCGCGATTACTTCTATCTGCTGCTCACCTACGATTGGGCCCTTACCAAGAGTCCGGCCGGAGCCTGGCAATGGGAACCCGTGGACATCAAGGAGGAAGATAAACCCTTCGACGCCCACAAACCCGGTGTACGCCGTAACCCCATGATGACAGATGCCGACATGGCCCTCAAAATGGATCCAGGTTACCGCGCCATCTCTGAACGTTTTTACAAGGATCCTGAAGCCTTTGCTGATGCCTTTGCCAGGGCCTGGTTTAAGCTGACGCACCGCGACCTGGGCCCCAAGACCCGTTATCTTGGCTCCGATGTACCTGAGGAAGACCTTATCTGGCAGGATCCCATCCCCACGGTAAACTATACGCTCGAAGAGGATGAAATTGAAAGCCTCAAAACCACTCTGCTCAACAGTGGCTTGTCCCGTGCCGAACTCATTACCACGGCCTGGGACAGTGCTCGCACCTTCCGTCAGTCCGACTTCAGGGGTGGGGCCAACGGTGCCCGCATTCGGCTGGCACCTCAGAAAGATTGGACCGGCAACGAGCCCGAACGGCTGGCTAAAGTGCTCCACACTCTAACCAATGTCCAAGCCGGCTTGACGAAGCCCGTTAGCCTGGCCGACTTGATTGTGCTGGGAGGTTGCGCTGCCATCGAGGCTGCTGCCAAAGAGGCTGGCTATCCCGTCGTCGTACCCTTCAGCCCTGGACGCGGTGACGCTACGCAGGAAATGACAGACGCCGCTTCCTTCGATGTGCTCGAACCCATCCACGACGGATACCGCAACTGGCTAAAGAATGAGTACGCCGTTCAGCCCGAAGAACTCCTGCTCGACCGCACACAACTCATGGGTCTGACCGCCCCTGAAATGACGGTGCTTGTGGGTGGACTCCGCGTGTTGGGCGCCAACTACGGCGGCAGTAAGCATGGTGTCTTTACCGATAGGGAAGGTCAACTCACCAACGACTTCTTCGTCAACCTCACCGACATGCGTTACACTTGGAAACCAGTGTCAGGCAACTTGTATGAGGTCGTTGACCGCAAAACGGGTCAGACACGTTGGACGGCCACCCGTGTCGATTTGGTTTTCGGCTCTAACTCTGTACTTCGCGCCTACGCTGAACTCTACGCCCAGGACGACAACCAATTCAAGTTTGTCGACGACTTTGTCAACGCCTGGGTCAAGGTAATGAACGCCGACCGCTTCGATTTGGAAGATTAAATGGTTAGTGAGAATCTATGACCTCGTCATCAACCAACCTCCAATCACTGGGCTACACCCCCTCGATGGCCCGATACCTTGTTGAGCAAAACCTCACCGCGTTCGAGCCGGGGCGGGTGATGGCCGAACACAAGGAGCGCTACATTGTACGCACGGCAGCGGGGTATGTCGAGGCGGAAATCACGGGCAACCTACGTTTCACTGCCCAAAGTCGGGAAGATTACCCCGCCGTGGGTGATTGGGTGGCGTTGATGGTATACGATGGAGGCAGCGCCCTGATACAGGCCGTGTTGCCCCGCGCCTCCCTCATTAGCAGGCAGGCTGTCGGCAAATACGGTGAACGCCAGGTGATTGCCGCCAATATCGATGTGGCCTTCGTGGTGCTGGCGATGGACAGGGATTTCAACCTCAACCGGTTGGAGCGTTACCTGTCCATTTGCTATGCATCGAAGGTGACGCCCATGGTGGTGTTGACCAAAACTGACCTGGTGACCACCGAGTACCTGGCAGAACGGATAGCCACCATCAATGCACGTCAGGCGCACATCGACGTGCTGGCCGTAAGCAACACGTCCCAAGCGGGGTATTCCCAACTTGAAGCCGTCATGGAGCCAGGCAAGACATACTGCCTGCTTGGCTCTTCAGGCGTGGGCAAATCAACCTTGACCAACAATCTGTGTGGGGGCACGTTCATGAAAACCGACACCATCAGCGACAGCACGGGTAAAGGCCGTCATGTGACTAGCCACCGTGAATTGATGCTGCTGCCCAACGGTGCCATCCTGATTGACAACCCCGGCATGCGTGAAGTCGGTGTGGCCGATGCGGGGCAGGGTCTGGAGCAGGCCTTCGATACCATCGCTCACTACGCTCAACACTGTCGTTACCATGACTGCACCCATCGGTCCGAAAAGGGCTGTGCCGTGCTCGAAGCCCTCGACAACGGTGATATTTCCATGGCTGCCTACGAGAACTACCTGAGAACAGCCCAGGAAAGCGCCTTTTTCGAATCCACCGTACTGGAACGCAAAAAGAAGGACAAGCAATTGGGCAAACTACTCAAGTATTACGACAAGCTCAATGTGAAAGGGAAAAAGAACGAAGACTAAGAATTGTTTCAAAAAATCGCTCAAAACAATGGTTATCACTATGTGAAATAATGATACAATAGTGTTAACCTTGTGGCGTCATTCAACACGCAAAGCGACTTTAAAACAAGCCTTTACGTCCTCATTCTATTCACTATGCTAACACACACACTAGTCCTATTTGCTGCCAGCCTCGTGCTCAACAGCTGCAGTTCTTTTTTTGCGTTGATCAATGTGAGTCCGTCCAGTCGGTTGAAAGCAGTGACCTACTCGAACGAGGCGCCCAATGCGTTGTATACGTTTTATTACCCCGACACGACGGGCAACGATTTTCTCAGGACGTTGCGGAGCCAGTATGCATTGGACAGTGTGGTCCAGGGGGCTGTTGATGATAAAGCACGTATCCTGCGAATAATGGACTGGACCAGCAACCGATGGTCGCATAACGGCAGCAATACCCCGAGTCAATCGGACGCTCTGACCATCCTGGCCGAAGCGCAGGAAGGCAAGCAGTTTCGCTGCGTGGAATACGGCATTGTAGCCACGGCAGCTTTAAATAGCCTGGGCATGAAGGCGCGCACCTTGGGGCTGAAGACCAGGGATGTGTAAAAGGTCAGGGTCGGAGCCGGCCACGTGGTGAGTGAGGTCTATGTGCCGGCCTTGGAAAAATGGGTGTTCATTGATCCTCAATTTAACCTAATGCCCACACTCGACGGTGTACCCTTGAATGGGGTAGAGTTCCAGGCAGCGTTATTCAACAACGATGACCGTCTAATCATCACGACCTACGAGGGTGATCTGACTCAGGAAGAGGCAGCCTCCTACCTGAATTGGATAGGGAAGTACCTATTTTATTTCGACGTGCTGTTCGACCAGGCTACGTTGGAATCAAGCGATTTCAAGGCCATAAACGGCATGACTAAACTGACACTGGTGCCTGTTGGCCGGAAGGAACCTCGGATTTTTCAGCGGCGCTACAAGATTGATAACAGCTATTACACCCATTCACTGAACGATTTTTACCGCAAGCCGCAGTAATCACTGTTGAGTTTTTCGCATACACGCCACGGTAATCACTGTCGTGTTATCCTCACACACGCCCCGCCACCAGCTGCCAGGCTCAACGTCAGCACGTCTTTTTTGTTGACTGTCTGCGTGGAGACAGTGCAGGTTTCGCGGTTGGTGAGGTAGTGCCCGTCGGGTCCGTCCTGCACGATCTCAGCCGTAAAAGAGCCCCTGGGTAAAAAAGTCAACGGCACCTCGAGGGTTCTGGCTTCTTCATTCGTAGCAGCACCGATGAGGTAGGCGCCATCCTTGGCCTGGCGCATCATGACGATGTGGGAACCGATTTCACCGGCCAGCGTCTGACTGGCTTTCCAGGGCATTTGTTGAGCGGACAGGAAGCGCAGCAGAGCCGGGTACTTTTGGTAATACTCGGGAATATCGGGGATGATGGTGGCACCGGAAAAGACAATCAGTGTACGGGCTGCTTCTGATACCACGGTTGAGGGTACTTCCTGGTTGTTGTCCACGCGGGTGGTCCGGCCTTGACGTAGGTCGAACATGCCGTTGTTCATGTCCAGCGGGCCAGCCACCATGTTGACAAACACGGAGGTGACAAAGGTCTTGGGGTGAAAGATCTGATGTCCGTCCAGTTGCGCCTTGCAGTATTCGCGGGTCACAGCGTTGGGCCAGGTGCGGAGTTGTCCGTAGGGATGAACTGGACCGTCGTGGTAGTTGACCAATAGTTTGTTTTGGGCACACAGTCTGGTAATTTTCTGGGTAGTCTGTTGCTTTTCGGCCGGGTTACCGTTCATAAAACCGTACTTCACACCGGCAGCCCCCCAGCGACCGTATTGCTCGAGGGTTTGTTCAATGGGGTAATTCCGCCCACCCACATCGTTCAGGTACAGCCATACACCCACGCCCTTTTCCTTGCCGTACTTGATCAGGTTTTGAACGTCCCTGGCTTTGTCACCCTTCACCGGGTCTGAGGATTGATCAAATTCGGGGCCGTACCAATTGGCGTCCAACACCAGGTGCTTGAATCCGTTCTCGGCCGCAAAATCAATCATCCGTATCCACGATGGGTATGACATGGTGTATTTGTAACCGTCCCACAGGGCCCCGTCGATGCGCCAATCCCACAGGCAGACACCGGGTTGGACCCAGGAAAAATCGGTGCCGGGTTCGGGATCGGGATTCAATAGTTCAATCAGGTGGGAGTCGATCAAGGCACCAGGCGTACGTCCGTACAGCAGGACCCGCCAGGCCGATTGGTAGCCGGGGTGAAGGGTTTGAGGCTTGGAAGCCACCGTGAATACCTGTTCGCCCTTGACCGAGTGAAGTCGCAAAGGTTCGCCCTCCCCCAGGCAGGCTTCGTGCACGGCCAGGTAGGCTTTATTGTCTGCCTTGATGGTCATCACCGGCAAGCGTTCGCCACTGGTTTCCGTCAGCCGTTCAGGGCCGATGTTGTGGAGCTCTCCGTTGTAAAACCAAGCCGTGTAGTCGCCCGCAAAACAGTAGGCGGTCAGTTCGCTGCCAACCGTTTCTTTCAGTTGGCTGCCATCGGGCACTTCGTAACGGAAGGCCACGCCGTCGTTGTAGGCGCGGGCAACAAGGAAGAAAGTGGTGGAAGTCGCGCCCTTATCGGCGGCACCAACAGTGGCATGGCTTGCTCCCTTCAATCGAAGTCTCAATGTCAATTCCTGGTAGCGATTGGGTACCACCGACCGTTTACCCCACACGGGTTTCCATACGGTGTTGACCTTTTTTTGTTCGGCTTTCACCACTTCCCAATCTCTGGATGGCACGGTGACCACAGCCTCTGATGTTGCCGTTGTGTTTGGTGCCAGTTGGTATCCAAGGGGCGATGCTTCAATCAGGACAACCCCATCGGCTGTCAGGCTATAAGTGAAATGGCCGTTTGCCGATTGGTTCAGGGTCAACCTGAGCTGTTTATCGGGTGAGGTCAACGTGTAGGACGGTGTGCTCTTTGTGGTCGAGGCCGATGTTGAAAAGACTGTGGCCAATAAAACGGCCATAAGGATGAATCGCGTGCTAAGGTTTTTCATGAGAGACGGAGCAGATAGGCGTTTCATAAAAGAGGGTTGGTTTAGCTTTAGGGTACGAAACACAAATATACACATAGTTCCTGAGGTGTTTCCCCCGTGTATTGGCGTCAATGCAGGCAAATAAAGAATTGAAATGAAAAAAGTGTATATTTGTTCACAAAAAATGACCATGGAAGACTACCTCGTGAAGAAAAAGGGGGCTAATTTTTTTGGCTTCGAACGTGTTGACGCTCAGGGTAAACTCCATTATATTCCCTATGCATTGAAAAGCAATGGAGACTTGTACCTTACTGAAAAGGGCGTAACGTTTATCCAGTGGGGTTTTACTAAGGGTATTAACATATCTTTCGACAGTATTTCCAGGATTGACATCCGCACTTGGCACAACATGAAGATGAAATGGCCTGGCAAAGTGCTTCGTCTTTACCTCAAAGAGGGTGACGAGACCAAGATCTTTGGCGTAAAAGTGGGTGGCAAACTCAGCGTTGTCGGTGGTTGGCAGGATGAGGCCTATGTCTGAAAAAAGCAGAAAGAGGCTAAGATTGCCGCTTTGCCAAAGGAGAATAATTGACCATCGCTCTTCATTCAACGCTTACTAACCTTAAATCTATCTATTTACAGATTATGAAAAACATACACCTGCTGTTCTTTATGGCGTTGTCAATCCTTTTGCCTGTCGAAGGCGCTGCCCAGTCCTATAATCCCATCTTGCCTCTGTGGGAATACATTCCCGATGGGGAGCCTTATGTGTTTGAGGATCCCGACAACCCCGGAAAGTTCAGGGTGTATCTGTACGGTTCACACGATATGTTGAAAACCGTGTATTGTGGTTTGGATCAGGTGGTGTGGTCGGCACCGGTGGAAGATATGGGCCAATGGCGGTACGACGGTGTCATCTTTCAGTCCAGGCTGGATGCCCAGGGCAAGCCCCTTAATCCGAATGGCGCCGGTGATTTGCTTTATGCGCCCGATGTGACGATGGTGACAGGGGCCGATGGAAAAAAGACATATTACCTGTATCCCAATAATCAGCACGGGGGCAGGAATACCATGGTGGCCAAATCGAGCCGCCCTGATGGGCCGTTTGAGGTTTGTAATTGGCATCCTACTAATCCGCGGGAGACCGTCGGGGTGTTGGGTTTTGACCCCGCCGTGTTTGTGGACGATGATGGCAGGGTATATGGCTATTGGGGCTTCGATACGTCCTATGGCGGTGAGATGGACCCCTCCAACATGGCCAGTTTGCTTCCAGGCACCGAGGCGGTAAAAGACATGGTTTCCAGCCGTAAACAGGAGGGAGACTTCCGCTTTTTTGAGGCGTCGTCTATCCGAAAAATCAAAGATAAATATGTGTTTGTGTACAGCCGTTGGACCAAGGACGGTGAGTTTGGTCTGGAAGGCACCAATTATACCCTGGCTTATGCCTATGGCGACAAACCGCTGGGGCCTTTCGTGTACGGAGGGACCATCATCGACGCCAGAGGTCGTGAAAAGCAACCCGATGGCACTGTCAGGCCGACAGCGACGCCTGGTGGCAATACACATGGCAGTATACTGGAAATCGGTGGGCAATGGTACGTCTTCTACCACCGTCAAATAGGCACCAACGAATTTTCCCGCCAAGCCATGGTGGCCCCGATCTCTGTCGAGGTTACCGAAGGCCCTGGCGGCAAGGTGGTGATCAGTGAGGGTGAATATACCTCGGAAGGTTTCAGGACGGCAGGGCTCGACCTGTTTCAGACGTATCCCGCCGGTATTGCCTGCCATTACACAGGCCCCCAGGCTTCCGCGCATCAATATCCCAATAAAATTTATTCGGGCTCCTACATTAAAGCCACCTATTTTGAGGGCGATCCCACCAAGGCACCGTCTGACCTGGTGCTGCGCAGTAATCCGGTGGTCAACAATACCGCCGGTTCCATCATTGGCTACAAATACTTCAATTTCAGCCAGGCTCCCTCCAATGGCGAAACTATGTTTGAACTCGAGATGTTGCCAGCTGGCGTTGAAGGCTCCATTGATATCATGGCTGTGAGCCCCGACGCAAATCGTGGCGGTATCCTGCTGGGTACCGTGGCCGTGCACAACACGCCCATCCTGCAACCCGTCGTCGTGCGTACCCCCGTGAAAAACCTCAACCAGGTAAGCGGCAAACAGCCCCTCTATCTGGTCATAAAGGCTAAGGAAACCAACGTTTCAATCGGGGATATCTATCATTTTGGATTTGTCAGGCAACAGTAACCCCCCCCCACCACACAAACAATAACCGGTTATTCAAACTACCTGATCCAATGAAAACCATCGTTATTCTCATGGTATTGAGTGCCACCGCTAAAAATAAAAAGCAATCTGCATTTTTTGCATATTGCTAATAGTACCATGCCCTCTATTGCATTCATCGACGCCGAAATTGATCCGAAACGGAAGACTGTGCTCGAAATAGGTGGGGTGAAGGATAGTGGTGCGGTGTACCATGGTGCCGATCTGGTGGGGTTCAGGCGGTTTTTGGACGGGGTGCCCTATGTGGCTGGACACAACATCCTGGAACACGACATCAAGTACCTGGGCAACCAGACCGGTGCCAGGCTGATTGATACCCTGCCGCTGTCGCCCCTGTTGTTTCCCATCAAACCCTATCACGCCCTGCTTAAGGACGACAAACTGCAGACCGACGAGACCAACAACCCCCTGAACGATGCCATGAAGGCCAGGGACCTGTTTTTCGACGAGGTGGCCGCCTATGGCCGGTTGGATGAGGCCATGAAGCTGGTACTGTTTGGTTTGTTGGTCAGTCAGCCGACGTTCCAGGCGTTTTTCCAGTTTGTTGGCGTGGGACCCACCTCAAACGCTGGACCCACCTCTGGCGCAGAACTCTCCTCAGGTGTGGGACCTTCGGCTTCAAACCTCGAACACCTGATCCGGCAGCGATTTGAAACAGCTCTCTGCAGCCATGCCGATGTTGGCACGATGCTTCAAGCGCAACCGGTGGCCTTGGCCTACGCCCTGTCGTTGATTAACGCCCTGGAGCGACGTAACGACGTGCGTTCCATCACGCCACCCTGGGTGTTGCACAAGCACCCCGAGGTAGAACGCATCCTGTATGCCCTGCGCAACAAACCCTGCCTGCCTGGTTGCCCCTATTGCAACAAAGCACTGGACATCCACAAAGGGTTGTTGCGTTTCTTTGGTTTTGAAGCGTTCAGAACCTACGGTGGAGAGCCCCTGCAGGAAAAAGCGGCCCAGGCCGCGGTGGACAACCGTTCCCTCCTGGCCATTTTCCCCACGGGCGGCGGCAAATCCCTGACCTTCCAACTGCCGGCCTTGATGAGCGGGGAGAACGTGCGGGGATTGACCGTGGTCATTTCCCCCCTGCAATCGCTGATGAAAGACCAAGTGGACAACCTCGAAAAGGCCGGCATCACCGATGCGGTGACCATCAACGGCTTGCTCGATCCCATCGAACGCGCCAAGGCCATGGAGCGGGTAAACAACGGCTCGGCCAGTTTGTTGTACATTGCCCCCGAATCCCTGCGCTCCAGAACTATGGAACGCTCGCTGTTGGGTCGGAAGTTGGTCCGCTTTGTCATCGATGAAGCCCACTGTTTCTCAGCCTGGGGTCAGGATTTCCGGGTGGACTACCTGTACATCGGCGATTTTATCCGACGGATGCAAACCCTGAAGCAGCTCAGCGACCCCATCCCCGTGTCCTGTTTCACCGCCACAGCCAGGTTGTCGGTGATTGCCGACATCAGGCAGTATTTCAGGGATAAACTGGGCCTGGAATTAGACCTGTTTACAGCCAACGCCACCCGCACCAACCTGCGTTACGCCGTCACGGCCCTGAACGACGAAGAAGAAAAATACCAGACCGTCAGGGCGTTGATTGAGGCCAAGCGCTGTTCGAGTATCCTCTACGTGTCAAGGACCCACAAAGCCGATGTGTTGGCCCAACGCCTCTGTCAGGACGGCATCCAGGCCAGGCCCTTCCACGGCAAAATGGACACCAACGACAAGACCGCCAACCAGAACGCCTTTCTGGCCGGCGAGGTCCCCGTGATGGTGGCTACGTCAGCCTTTGGCATGGGGGTGGACAAAAAAGACGTGGGGTTGGTGGTGCACTACGAAATCGCCGATTCCTTGGAAAACTACGTGCAGGAAGCTGGCAGGGCAGGGCGGGATGAGGCCATCACGGCCGATTGCCATGTGTTGTTCAACGAGGAAGACCTGTCCAAGCATTTCATCCTGTTGAACCAGACCAAACTGTCCATCAAGGAGATCCGGCAAGTGTGGAAAGCCATCAAGGAACTCACCCATTTTCGGTCAACGGTCTCTTACTCGGCCCTCGAAATTGCCCGCAAAGCCGGTTGGGACGATGGCGTGATGGACATTGAAACCCGGTTGAAGACGGCCGTGGCTGCCCTGGAAAACGCCGGCTACCTGCGACGTGGCCAAAACATCCCCCATGTCTATGCCAACAGCATCCTCACCAAAAACGCCCAAGAAGCCATCGACAAAATCCGTTCGTCGCCCCGCTTCAGTGAGCGTGAGCAAGTAAATGCCACGCGCATCATCAAAAAATTGTTTTCGGTGAAAAGCCGTCGGCACACCAACGACGAAACCCCCGAATCGCGCATTGACTACATCAGCGACCAATTGGGCCTGGAAAAGGAGACAGTCATCCACCTGATTAATCTGTTGCGCGAAGAACGCATCCTGGCCGACTCCAAAGACCTCACCGCCTTTATCAAGCGGGGAGAAGCCAAAAACCGCCCCCTCAAGGTGCTGGAAGCGTTTCGCGCCATGGAAACGGCGCTGTTGCCATTACTCACGGAGGAAGAACAAACCTTCAACCTCAAGGACCTGAACGAATCGTTTGCAGAGCAAGGCTGCCCCGATGTCAGCGTACCACGCCTTAAAACCTTGCTCACCATCTGGGCCATCAAACAATGGGTCCGGCGATCCAACCTGCCTTACTCCAACAACCACGTAGCCCTCCAGGCCCTCGATCAGCAAGCGTCACTGCGCAATAAGCTGGAAAAACGTCACGAACTGGCCCGATTTATCGTGGAGCTCCTCTACGAGCGGAGTGTAAAAGAAGCCCTCAAGGAAACCACCAAAGAAACATCCAAAGAACCTCCCAAAGACACCGCAGAGGACATTCTGGTGGAGTTTTCCGTTAAGGAGCTCAAAACCGCCTTCGAGGCCAGTCAACGCCTGTTTTTTAACCAGGCCATCAGCATGGACGACGTCGAGGATGCCCTGTTTTACCTGTCGAGGATAGAGGCCATCAAGTTGGAAGGCGGTTTCCTTGTGTTGTACAACAGCTTGACCATCGAACGGCTGGAAACCGACAACCGCAAGCAATATACCAAGGAAGACTACGAAACCCTCAACCGGTTTTACGAAAATAAGGTGCAGCAGATACACATCGTGGGCGAGTACGCCACCAAGATGGTCGAAGACTACAAGGCCGCCCTGCAGTTTGTGGAAGACTATTTCAGGCTGAACTACACCACGTTTCTAGGGAAATATTTCCCCGGTAAGAAGGCTGAAACCCTATCGTTGAAGATGACGCCGGCCAAGTTCAAGCAACTGTTTGGGACGCTCACGCCAGCCCAGTTGGCCATCATCAACGACAACACCTCCAAACACATCGTGGTGGCAGCCGGCCCTGGCAGTGGCAAGACCAAGGTGTTGGTGCACAAATTGGCGTCGCTCGTGCTCATGGAAGACGTGAAACACGAACAATTGCTCATGCTCACGTTTTCGAGGGCAGCCGCCACCGAGTTTAAAAAACGCTTGCTCTCGCTTATTGGTCACGCCGCCAACTTCATTGAGATCAAAACCTTTCACGCCTATTGCTTCGACCTGTTGGGCCGAGTGGGGAGCCTGGAAAAATCGGACGATATCTTAAAGACCACGGTGGAGCTGATCCGCCACCGCGAAGTGGAAGCCAGCCGCATCACGAAAACCGTGTTGGTCATCGATGAGGCCCAGGACATGAACGCCGACGAATTTGAACTGGTCAAGGCCCTGATGGAACACAACGACGACATGCGTGTGATTGCGGTGGGCGATGACGACCAGAACATCTTCGAGTTCAGAGGTGCAAGCGCCGTGTACCTGGAACAATTCATTCACAACTACCAGGCTACGAAGTACGAGCTGGTGGAGAACTTCCGCAGCCGGCAAAACCTGGTTGCCTTCACCAACCTCTTTGTCCAACGCTTGCGCCACCGCCTCAAGCACACCCCCATCATGGCCAGGCAAACCGAGAACGGCCGCCTGACCATCGTGCGCCACAGCAGTCCCCACTTGCTTACCCCCTTGGTCGAGGATATCGTGGCCAGCAGTCGGTATGGTACAACCGCCGTTCTGACCCGCACCAACGACGAGGCCCTGCAGGTCACCGGTTTGCTGCGCCACTATGGTCTCCCTGCCAGGCTGGTGCAAACCAACGATGGCTTTTCGCTGACCAACCTGGCCGAGTTTCGTTATTTCCTTGAGCAACTGGCTCGCTTCAGTGGCTCATCAAACGATCACACCACGCCACAGCGCCTGCAAGTAATCACGGATGAAACCTGGCAACGCGCCCGCCGCGCCCTCAACCATCAGTATTCCTGTAGCGATAAGATTGACCTCTGCAACGCCCTGCTGCACGACTTCGAAGCCGCTAATCCCAACCGCAAATACGCCTCCGACCTGGACGTCTTCCTGCGGGAATCCAACCTCGAGGACGCCTTCCACCACCCCGTCGATAGCCTCAACTCGGGTGGCGCCATCCACTGCCCCGAAGCATCCCTCCATGCCGCTGGGGATTCCTTCCATGCCGCTGGGGGTTCCCTTTTTGCCCCCGACACCTCCCTCTTGGTCTCCACCATTCACCGCGCCAAGGGCAAGGAGTTTGACTCCGTTTTCCTGCTCCTCAACGACTACACCCCCACGACCGACGAAGCCAACCGCCTCATCTACGTCGCCATGACCCGCGCCAAACGCAACCTGAGCATCCACCTGAACACTGACTTCCTTGATACGCTGAAGACCCCGTCTGTCGAATTCATCCTGGACAACACCCCCTACGAGCCAGCTCCCGAACTCACCCTACACCTCACCCACAAAGACGTCTGGCTCGACTTCTTCAGCCACCGGCAACGTATCCTGTCCACGTTGATGAGCGGCCAAAGCCTCACCTACGACGGCGAGTCCTGCCTCAACAACAACGGTCAAACCGTCCTCCGCTTTTCCCAACACTTCCTCAAGCAACTCGCCACCCTCCAGGCCAACGGCTACACCCTCGCCACCGTCACCATCAACGTGGTTGTGTACTGGAAAAAAGAAGGCGACGAAAAGGCCATTCGTATTGTGCTGCCTGAGTGTGGGTTTAAACGGGAATTGCTATAAGCAAGCTGAACGGAAGACGGTTCACCTTTTTTGACTTCAATCCGGTGGATAAGCTGGAATCTCGTTTCTATTTCTCAAAAAACCAAGTAGATATGAAATATTCCGACCCATTTACTACCAACTACATAAAATAACACTACATTTGTCAATTGTCGCTTACAGCCTGGTTTCCAGAACAATACAGCGATGAGTGTGCAAAGGGCTTCCACTCACTACCTCCAACAGCCCTTTGTTTGGTTCCCCCTCCTGGTTGTTGATCGTCAACGGCGTGATTGCGTCGTTTGAGCGGTTGTTTGCGTGAACGATTGTTGTGCGATTGATTTTAACATCATAGTTACCCTAACAACGAAACACGATGGCAATTCTAGGAACAAAGAAGTTTTGGAAACCGGCTCAAGGAGCTGGTGGTACACAGATGGACAATCAAATCCTGAAAAACAGTGGCTACATCAACATCCAACTGCACTGCGTCAATTACATGTCAATTGGCAATTTCTGGCAAAAAACCTTTGGAGGCAAGGACTCCATAGCGCTGGCTACCACGCTGAAGTATCAAACTATAATACTCCCTAAAAATCATACCACTGGTCAAACTTAGTAAAAACGATTAAATTTGACCAATGATGAAAACAAGGAAGAAACACAGTGCAGCCTTCAAAGCCCAGGTGGCGATAGAGGCCA
>Ga0123334_1001280_pt1 | contig 32208 bp, 29 predicted proteins | sample BiotimSIPDNA_FD_89706 | JGI IMG/M metagenome (GOLD analysis project Ga0123334, IMG submission 89706) | Anaerobic biogas reactor microbial communites from Washington, USA - Biogas_R1 time_0 SIP DNA | ecosystem: Engineered > Bioreactor > Anaerobic > Unclassified | place: Washington, USA...
AAGAAGATTTACCTCAACGGAAAGCTTTATAAGGACGGCAAGGGGGTTTATGTCGATTCGTTCATCCTTCCAGGGTCTCTTCAGCCCCGGGACAATTTCGGACCCGTGACCGTTCCCCCCTCCTCCCTCTTCGTGATGGGTGACAATCGGGATCAGAGCTATGACAGCCGCTTCTGGGGATTCGTAGACCTGAAGGACGTTCTCGGAAAAGCCATCGTCATCTACTGGACATGGGACCGGGAAAATCGCGGCGTGCGCTGGGATCGGCTGGGTGATCTTCTCCATTAGGGAGGCCGCTTTCAGAGGACGGCAGCCAGCACCGTGGCCAGGGACAGAACAATCAGCACGGCAACGGTCAGCCAGGAAATGAGATTCATGACGGTTCCGTTGGTGTGCTCCCCCATGATTTTCCTGTCGTTGACAAGCAGGAGGATGAAGATCAGGATCACGGGAAGCAGAAGCCCGTTGACCACCTGGGTATAGTACATGATGGGAATCAACGGAACATTCGGCAACAGGATAATCCCCGCCCCCAGGATGATCATGATGGAATAGAGCCCGTAGAACTGCGGCGCTTCGAGAAACTTGCGGTTCAGGCTCGATTCCCAGCCAAAAGCTTCGCAGATCGTGTAGGCCGTGGACAACGGCAGGATGGAGGCGGCAAACAGCGAGGCGTTCAAAAGGCCGAAGGCAAACAGACCGGAACAGTAAGTTCCTGCCATCGGCTTCAAAGCCAGGGCCGCGTCCTTGGCCGTTTCGACCCGGATCCCCGCCTGGTAGAGCGTGATGGCGCAGAGCATGATGATGAAGAAGGCCACCACGTTGACCATCACGGAACCGACCACCACATCCAGGCGGGTATAGGGGTAGTCCTCGACCTGCAGCCCCTTGTCGACCACGGAAGACTGGAGATAGAACTGCATCCAGGGCGCAATGGTCGTCCCCACGATACCCACCGCCATGGTCAGATATCCGGCGTCGAAACGCAGAGAAGGCGTCACGGTCGCACGCCCGATTTCTCCCCAGTCAGGGTTTGCCGTGAAGCCGGAAATGATGTACGAAAAGTAGAAGACGCAGGCGGTGAGAAAAACCTTTTCCACGGACTTGTAGCTGCCCTTAACCACCAGCCACCAGACAAAAGCGGCACCGAAGGTCACCGACAGATATTTGCTCAAGCCGAAGATCTCCATGCTGGCCGCCAAACCGGCAAACTCGGCAACCGTATTGCCCAGGTTGGTCAGAAAAAGGACAATCATGAGATAGAAGGTGATTCTGGCACCGAATCGCTCGCGGATGAGGTCGGACAGCCCTTTTCCGGAAACAACGCCCATCCGGGCGCCCATCTCCTGAATGATGACAAGGGCGACCGTTATGGGAATCAGAAGCCACAGGAGGGAAAGGCCGTAATGGGCTCCGGCCAGGGAGTAGGTCGTGATTCCGCCTGCATCGTTGTCCACGTTGGAGGTGATGATCCCCGGCCCGACAAAGGCAAGCAGAACTCCGAGAGACTTCCAGAATCTCTTCGAGGAAATGGCGTGGAATCGATCGCGGATTGATCCGAGAAAACCGTCACCGGGCATAGGTGGCCACCATCGTCTTTCATCGCCTTATTTCCCCAGTCTTGGTGCAACCACTTCGAGCAGATCCTTGAACATGATGACCCCCTGCAGCCTCATCTGATCATCCACCACCGGGATGGCCATGATGCCGTACTTGGCAAAATCGCTGGCAATCGAATCTTTGTCCTCATCAAGCTCGACCGTGACGACCCGTCGGAACATCAGGTCTGAAAGGCAGGTCTCCGGCAGGGCGACCAGCAGCTCTCTGAGACTCAAAAGCCCCAGGAGGTGCTCCTCTTCATCGACAACATACAGGTAATAGACAAAATCCAGATCTTCGGCCTCCCGGTGGACCACCTGAAGGGCCTCCATAACCGTCGTCTGCGGCAGGAAGCTCAGGTAGGCCGTCGTCATGAGCCCCCCGGCCGTTTCCTCAGGGTGGGCAAGAAGCTCCTTGACATCATCGGCAATGTCCTGCTCCATGGCCTCGAGAATGTCTTCCGCCTTGTCCCTGGGAAGATCCGCCAGCAGGTCCGCCGCATCACTCAGGGACATTTCCTCGATAATATCGCTGGCCTGTTCAACGTCCATATTCTCGATCAGGGTGACCTGGATCTTCGGATCCGTTTCCTCCAGCGTTTCCGCCGCGGTTTCCACATCCAGGGACTGGAAAACCGCCGTGCGCTGGCGGATATCGAGCTCTTCGATAATGTCGGCGATATCCGCCGGGTGAAGCTGGGCTAACCGGCTTTCTGCAACGTTCAGGCGCAGAAGGCCCGGTGAAGACAGCGGCTGGACAAACTGCCAGGAGATGAACTGATCGGGCAGGTCGTATTCAAAAAGCCCCTTCAGGAGATAATCCGTCACCTTTTCCAGGCCGACCCGCCGCATGAGGCCCCGAAAGCCCACATCCACATGGATCAGGTAAAGGCCTCCCCGGGCCATGAGGAACTGGAGATCATTGACCCGCCGCACCTTGGCGCCATTGGTGTCAACAATCTGCTTATCCAGGAGGCTTTCCTTCAGCCAGATCTCCTCCGCCTCCGTCCCCCCTTCCCAGGAGGTGTCCGCTTCCCGGGTGTCAACCACGAAGCATCCGTTCACTTCGACAAGATTCCGCCAGGGCATGATCACCGGCGTCCCGCGGTGGTCCGGCTTCACCAGGACACCGCTTACGGAGGGATAAGGTTCACCAAGAGGGACCACCACATCAAGGATCTGGCCCAGGGGCCGCCCCTTGACATCAATCATTTTTTTCCTCAGGATCTGGCTCAAAAACAAAAAAACCTGAGGTTCGTATTCAGCCGCCATACATTTTCCCTCCAGGTGCAGTGCGTATAACATTATTGACCGGTAAAAAAAAGATTTTTCCCCCGGACGGCCTTCCCTTTTATGGCATCCTGAAAACGGCGGTCTTAACTCTCCGAAATCACATTGCGGCTTGACAGAACAGGAATATTCTACTAGAAGCATCTCCAATAGGAACAGTGAGCATGAGGCAAGGAATGACCCTGGTAACAATCGGCTTTCATACAGAGAGACCAGCCTTCTCAATTTACGGGAAGGTTTTTTTTTGCCGAACGATAGTCGTTACAGAAACACTGCGGGAAATCCCGGTCTTCGGCTTTTTTCTATGATGCGGCAGCAGAAATCCAGGAAAGGAATCCGGGAAAATGCAAAAGAAACTGGTCATGGATGCAGCGGAGATCGACCGATCGCTGACTCGCATCGCCTATGAGATCCTCGAAAAGAATAAGGGCGTAACCGATCTGGTTCTGGTGGGCATTCGGACGGGAGGCGTTTTTCTCGCAGAACGTCTTCAGAAAAAAATCTTCGACATTGAAGGGGTTAAAGTCCCTTCGTGCATCCTGGATATCACGATGTACCGTGACGATCTGCTTTCAGCTCACAGGAAGCCCAGGATCATGAAGACGGAGATTCCCTTCAGCCTGGATAAGAAGAAGGCCATCCTCGTTGACGACGTTCTCTTCACGGGAAGGACCATCCGGGCCGCCATGGATGCCCTCATCGATTTTGGACGCCCTCAATCGATCCAGCTTGCCGTCCTGATCGACCGCGGGCATCGTGAACTTCCCATAAGGGCTGATTTCGTCGGGGCGAATCTTCCCTCTTTCCTCTGGGAGGAAATCAGCGTCAACCTGATTGAGAAGAACGGTCGTGATGAAGTGGTCGTCGAGGACAGCAACTAGAGGAAATGCCGGCAGAAAATTAACCCGTTCGTCTATGGAAATCAGGAGTTGTACCATGAAGTGGGAACGTAAGGATCTTCTGGGGATCAAGGACCTATCCGGGGAGGAAATATCCCTGATTCTCGACACGGCGGAGTCTTTTCTCGAGGTATCCACGCGGGACATCAAAAAGGTGCCTACCCTCCGCGGCAAAACGATCATCAATTTCTTTGTCGAGGCCAGTACCCGGACCCGCACCTCCTTTGAAATCGCCGGCAAGCGCCTGAGCGCCGACACCATCAATATCTCGGCCTCCACGAGCAGCCTGGTCAAGGGGGAAACCCTGGCGGATACGGCAAGGAACCTCGAAGCCATGAATCCGGACGTGATCGTGATCCGCCACAGCTGCGCCGGAGCGCCTCACATGCTGGCCCGGCTGGTCAGACAGTCCATCATCAATGCCGGCGACGGTGCCCATGAGCACCCCACCCAGGCGCTGCTCGACATGATGACGATACGGAACCGCAAGGGCACCCTCTCCGGGTTGAACGTGACCATCGTCGGCGACATCGCCCACAGCCGCGTCGCCCGTTCCAACATCTACGGATTGAACAAAATGGGGGCCCATCTGACTGTGGCAGGCCCCGCCACCATGATGCCGAGGGACATCCGGGAACTGGGGGTCAAGGTATCCTTTCGCCTGGAGGAGGCCCTTCAAGACGCGGATGTGGTCATGATGCTCCGGATTCAGACGGAGCGGGAACAGCGGAGCGTCTTTCCCTCCCTTCGGGAATATTCCGCGTTTTACTGCCTGAACGGGGACAACATCCAACGGGCCAGACCGGATGTCCTGGTCATGCACCCTGGTCCCGTCAATCGCGGCGTGGAGATCTCTCCCGAAATAGCCGACGGGGCGAACTCCGTCATTCTGGAACAGGTCACCAACGGGGTCGCCGTCCGGATGGCCCTTCTTTATCTTCTGACAGGAGCCATAGAATGAGCATACTGCTGAAAGGAGGCAGAGTCGTCGACCCCTCCCGGAATCTCGATGGTGTAAAAGATATCCTCATCGAGGAAGGAAAGATTGCCGCCATCGCGGATTCCATGGACGACACCACCGGAGAAACACGCGTTGTGCACCTTGAGGGCAAAGTCGTTCTGCCCGGCCTTGTGGACATGCACACCCATCTGCGGGAACCCGGGTATGAATACAAGGAAACCATCCGCTCAGGCAGCGAAGCGGCTGCGGCCGGGGGATTTACTTCAATCGCCTGCATGCCGAACACCGACCCCGTCAACGACAGCCGGGCCGTGACGGAATACATCGTGAAGCGGGCCGGGGAGTGCAACCTTGTCCATGTCTATCCCGTAGCCGCCATCTCCCTCAGGTCCGAGGGAAGGACCCTTGCAGAATTCGGCGATTTGAAAGAGGCCGGCGCGGTCGCCTTTTCCGACGACGGAAAGCCCGTCGTGGACAGCGGCCTCATGAGACGGGCCCTGGAATATGCCTCTTCGCTGGGCCTGGTGATTATCCCCCACTGCGAAGATCTTTCGCTGTCTGCCGGCGGCCTCATGAACGAGGGGCGGATCTCCACGGAGCTGGGGCTTCCCGGCATCCCCACTCTGGCCGAAGAGGTGATGATCGCCCGCGACCTTCTTCTCGCCGAATATACCGGGGCGGCCCTGCACATCTCCCATGTGAGCTCCGCCGGATCCGTACGGATGATCCGCGACGCCAAAGCACGGGGAATCCCGGTCACGGCGGAAACAGCGCCCCACTATTTCACCCTGACGGACGAAGCCCTTCGGGATTTTGACCCCTCCTTCAAGGTCAATCCCCCCCTGAGGAGCCCCCTGGATCGGAAGGCCATCCGGGAAGGACTGCGGGACGGCACCCTCGATGTGATCGCCACGGACCATGCGCCCCATGCCGCCACCGACAAGGAGGTGGAATTTGAATATGCCGCCAGCGGCATCTCCGGCCTTGAAACGGCGCTTGCCCTGAGCCTCAGGCTCGTCGATGACGGGCTTTTGACCCTTTCGGAACTGGTCCGGAAGATGAGCACCAATCCGGCCAAGATCCTGAACATCCCGGGGGGAGCGCTCCTTCCGGGAGCCGACGCGGACATTACGGTCTTCGATCCCGACAGGAGCTGGATCGTCGACCCCCTCAGCTGGCGTTCAAAAGGGAAAAATTCCCCCTTCTTCGGCTGGACGCTAAAGGGGAAAGTGCTCATGACCCTGGTGAAAGGGAGAGTCGTTTATTCGGAAGATTAGGAGGCGGCCCGCCCGAAGCCGGCAGCGTCCTCTTTGAATGTTCAGACATGAATGCTCGAGCCACTCACAAAACCGAGGGAATCGTTCTGAAGGCGCTGAACTACGGCGACTCGGATCTGATTGTGACCTTCTACACCCGGGATTTCGGAAAGCTGACCGCCATCGCCAAGGGGGCGAGAAACAGCCGTAAACGGTTTGTCAATGTTCTTGAGCCCTTCTGCTGTTCCTCCCTCCTTTTCGCCCGGAAGCAGCGGGATCAGCTGGCCTGGCTGGAAAGCTGCCACCGGCTCAATGAATATCCTCAAATCCGCAAATCCCTGGACCGAACCCTTCTTGCCTCGTATCTCATCGATCTCGTCGATCATTTCTCTTCAGAGGAGAAAACGGATCCGGAACTCTTCCTGCATCTGCAGACCTTTCTGTCGCTTATTGAAGAGGGGGACACCTCGGAACGACTTCTGCGCTTCTTCGAGATCCGTCACCTGAAGCTTTCCGGTTTCGCACCGGCGCTTGACCGCTGCATCCTGTGCAACTCGCCCCTGGATTCGCGGCAGCAGTACGTGTTCAGCATCGCCCAGGGCGGCCTGCATTGCCGGTCCTGCTTTTCCAAATCGCCGGATTCCAACATCCTGCCGGTTTCCCTCGGCACCATCAAGACCCTCCTTCTCGGGAAGGAAATCGAAGCGGGAAAGATGAAGCGGATCCTGTTCTCGGGGCAGACCGCCCGGGAAAGCAAGTCGCTCCTCTCCCTCTTTATCGGCCATATCCTCGGAAAGGAGCTGAAGTCCCTCAAGGTTCTTGACGAAATCCAGTCAATGGGCGTGTAAACCCGGTCCCGGATCACACGTGACCGCCGGAGGCAAAGCGCGGCAGCACGCCGGCGCCCGGAGAGGCAGGCCAGGGGTCCGATCCGGTCGCCGAAGGAGAACGTTCCCGGCGGCGGAATCGGGTAGCGCGGCTTTTTCGTGTTGACACGAAGACCTCATCATGTTAGGTAGCCGCCGGAACTTCTTAAAAATAATGGGAATATGCAATAAAGCACAGGAGGCACAAGGTGACTTTTCAGGAACTGATCTTTGCCCTTGAACACTATTGGGCGAATCAGGGCTGCGTGATTCAGCAGCCCTACGATATCGAAGTGGGTGCAGGGACCTTCAATCCCGCCACCTTCCTGCGGGCCCTGGGTCCGGAACCCTGGAATGTGGCCTACGTGGAGCCGTCCCGCCGGCCGACGGACGGCCGTTACGGCGAAAACCCGAACCGCCTGCAGCACTACTACCAGTATCAGGTCATCATGAAGCCCTCGCCCCTGAACATCCAGGATCTCTACCTGGACTCTCTCCGTAGCTTCGGCATCGATCCGCTGGATCATGACATCCGCTTTGTGGAAGACGATTGGGAATCACCCACCGTTGGGGCCTGGGGCCTGGGCTGGGAAGTCTGGCTGGACGGCATGGAGATCTCTCAGTTCACCTATTTCCAGCAGGTGGGCGGCATCGATGTGAAGCCCGTCTGCGCTGAGCTGACCTACGGCATTGAACGCATCGCCATGTATATCCAGGGGATCGACAATGTCTATGATCTACAATGGAGTGAGAACATCAAATATGGAGATGTTCATCACCAGGGCGAAGTGGAATTCTCCACCTACAACTTCGAAATTGCCGACGTGGACATGCTGAGAAAACTCTTCGATGCCTATGAAGCGGAAGCCATCCGGACGGCGGAGAAGGACCTGGTTCTTCCCGCTTACGACTACTGCCTCAAATGCTCGCACACCTTCAACCTCCTCAACGCCCGCGGAGCGATCAGTGTGGCCGAACGGACCAGCTACATCGGAAGAGTCCGAAACCTGGCCAGGCTTTCCGCCGAAGGATACATCCGTCAGCGGGAGCGCATGGGATTTCCCCTGCTGAACAGAGCAGAAGCCTAGAGCCGGGGTCTGGTTTCGAAGAAATCCAACACGACGCTTTTTGAAAAGCAATCCATAACGATGAAAAGATGGGAGAGTCAGATGAGCAACGAACTGCTGCTGGAGATAGGGACGGAGGAAATTCCTGCCGCCTTTATTCCCAAGGCGCTGAACGACATGAGTTCACTGATCCGCAAAGCGCTGACCGATGAACGGATTTCATACGGAACGATCCGGACCTTCGGAACCCCCCGACGGCTCTGTCTGGCCGTGGCCGATGTGGCCGAGAGGCAGGAGGATCAGCTGATTGAAAAGCTCGGCCCCGCGAAAAGGGTCTCCTTTGATTCCCAGGGAAATCCCACCAAGGCGGCCCTGGGCTTTGCAAAGGGGCAGGGCGTCGACATCTCGGAAGTCGGCACCCTGTCGACCGACAAGGGGGAATACCTCTGCATCCGCAAACACATTTCCGGCCAGGACAGCGCTTCCCTGCTTCCGGAAATCCTATCCAGGCTGGTGGCGTCTCTTTCCTTCAAAAAGTCCATGCGGTGGGGAGACCTGGACTTCCGTTTCGCCCGCCCGATCCACTGGATTCTTGCCCTGTACGGCGGCGCCGTGGTCCCCTTCCGGATTGAAACCATTGAGAGCGGAAACCTGTCCCGGGGGCACCGGTTCATGAAGCCCGAGGCATTCCCCGTCTCCAACCTGTCCGAATATCTCGAAGGGACACGGGACCATTTTGTAATGGTCGATCCCGGGGAGCGCAAGCGGATCATTCTCGAGGAGGCGCGCAAAGCCGCAGCCGCCGTATCCGGCCGCATCCTGGAAAACGGCGATCTGCTGGAAACGGTGACGTACCTCGTGGAGTACCCCACCGTTGTCTGCGGCAGCTTTGACCGGAAATACCTGGACCTTCCCGGGGAGGTCCTGACCACCTCCATGATGTCCCATCAGAAATATTTCCCCGTCGTCGATTCGGCGGGTCAGCTGCTGCCCTATTTCATCACGGTCAACAATACCCTGGCCCGGGACCCCGCCGTTGTAAAGCGGGGGAATGAAAAAGTCATCCGGGCGAGGTTGTCCGATGCCCAGTTCTTCTTTGAGGAAGATCAGAAAACGCCCCTTGAGGACCGCGTCGAGGGGCTCCAGCAGGTCGTCTTCCACACACTGCTGGGGACTTCCTACGAAAAGGTTCAGCGCTTTCGAAAACTTGCGGCCTATATCGCCGAGCGCATCGGCCCCTCCCTGAAAGACCGGGTGGATCGCGCATCCCTGCTGGCCAAGGCCGACCTGGACACCCAGATGGTTGGCGAATTTTCAGAACTTCAGGGGATCATGGGCCGAGAGTACGCCCTGCTGGCCGGTGAAGATCCCGCCGTAGCCAAGGCGATCTACGAGCATTACCTCCCGGTCACCGCCGGAGGAAATCTTCCTGAAACCCATGAAGGCGCCATCGTCAGCATAGCGGACAAAATGGACACCATTGCCGGGTTCTTCGGCGTCCGCCTGGTTCCCACCGGCACGGCGGATCCCTATGCCCTGCGCCGCCAGGCGCTGGGCATCATCAACATCATCCTTGAAAAGCGGTATCCCCTTATGCTGGAGGACCTGGTGAGTACAAGCCTGGCTATCCTGGATGGAAAGATGACGCGCCCGGCGGAAGAAACGGCGAAGGATGTCCTGGAGTTCTTCCGGGGGCGGCTCGAAAATATGCTGATTTCCCAGGGTCACCCCCAGGACGTCGTCAGCGCCGTTCTTGCCGCGGGATTCTCCGACCTCGTTCAGGTCATCCAGAAGATTGAAGCCATGGAAACCTTCAAAACGCATCCCGCTTACGAACCGCTGGCAATCGCCTTCAAGCGGGCCGGAAACATCCTGAAGGAATTCGGAAACGGCCGCATCGAACCGTCACTGTTCAACCTGGAAGAGGAGATCCTGCTGCATTCGACCTTTATTGAAACCCGCGATAAAGTTCTCCAGGCTTTGCAGAAGGAGGATTATCCTGCCGCACTTCTGGAACTCGCCGCCCTGCGCGAGCCGATCGACCGGTTCTTCGGATCAGTGATGGTCATGGTGGAGGAGGAAGCCATCCGCTTCAATCGGCTGTCGCTTCTGGAGGCTCTTTTTTCCCTCTTCCGCCGCATTGCCGACTTCTCGAAAATCGTGACGGCATCCTGAAAAAAATCGGGGCGCGTCGAACGGTTTTCCTTCAACGCGCCCCGGTGCATCCTACCTCTTCACCACCAGGACCGGGCGGACGGCCTTGCGGATCACCGCTTCGGAGACCGACCCCAGCAGCATTTCCTCTACGTTGCTTCTGCCGTGAGACCCGATCACGATCAGGGAAACGTCCTCTTCCTGCGCTGTTTTGAGAATTGTCTTAAAGGGATTCCCCTTTACGATCTTCAACCTGGCCTCCAGCCCTCTTTCCCTCAATTCTTCCAGAATCTTGTTGCCCCTCTCATCGGCGGCCTTCCTCAGTTCGTTCTCAATGGCTGCAAAGTCAATGGCAATTTCGTGTGACGTCAGAACGAGGGACCTTTCGTCAATCACATGAAGGACGATGGCCTCTTTTGCGCCTGCGTCCTTGAGCTGCTTGACGTAACGAACGGCTTTCATGGATACATCAGAAAAATCGGTGGGGTACAATATGCGCTCAAACATGATCTTCTCCTCCTTTTTTGATGGCAATGACAACCTTTCTTCAGACGCCCTCTGCGCCTCCTCCTTAACGCTTGATCACCAGAACCGGCTGGACAGCTTTACGGATCACCTTTTCAGAAACGGAGCCCAGCAGCATTTCCTCCAGGTTGCTTTTTCCGTGAGATCCGATCACGATGAGGGAAGCCTTTTCCTCCTGCGCTGTTCTGAGAATTTCCAGAAAAGGAACTCCATTTTTTACAATGAACCTGGCGGAGAGCCCCCCTTCCCGTAACTGCTCCACAATTTTATTGCACTCCTCGTCGGCAATCCGTCTCAGCTCATCCTGCAAGGCAATAAAATCGATGCCGCTCAGAACATCCGGCGCCAGCAGAGTCCTTTCATCGATTACATGCAGAACCGTAACCTCTCTTGTGCCCGCGTCCTTCAACTGTTTGACATAATTTACGGCTTTCATCGACACATCGGAAAAATCAGTGGGGTACAGAATGCGATCAAACATGGCCTTCCCTCCTTTTTTGTGTGACGTTATCGCGTTCATCGTTTCTGCCCGATATCCTGCCGCCGTCCTCAACGCTTCCGCCCGGCCTTCAAAAAATCACCCAAAGCTTCTCTTGTTCCAGACCCGGGTATTTTAAAATGGTCACAACGAAAAACGGCAACCTGCTTTTCCGCTCCCTCAATAAAGGGATCTCTTCAGTCCCTGATGCTCCGTCCCGAGAGCATGGCAGAATCTTCCGGAAAAGAGGGAACAGGATCAATGGCCAAGGCCGCCGGGCGAAGAGGAAATCAACGCGCTTTTTGATCTCCGCCAAAATGTCCGGAAGGGGCTTCACAGGCATAAAGGACTGAAATACTATATCATTTTATACGCTTCTTCTTCGTGAAATTCAAGGCGATATTGCCGGGGGAGGATCTTGGGCGGGTCGGCGTCGTGGCAAAGGAGCGCCTTGACCTGTCTGTCTTGGCCTTCCATCTTGACCGTTCCGTGTCATGGAATCAAAAACAGGGCTTCCGGAAATGTTCATTCCGCTTTCGGTGATTCTGCAGCCGGCTTGCAAACAGACGGATTTTTATCCGAAACGGGCAGCGATGGAACCATTGCGGCCGAGGAGGGGGTGCTTTCCGCCCAATGGCCGGAGAACCAACGGGCTAAAAGAGAAAAACGGCAACGGCGACGACGGTGGTGTGCCCCCCGTTCTTGACGATGCTGGACTGGGTGATGTTTCTCGTGCCGACGATCTTTCCGCTGATCTTAAAGATTTCTTTTTTGTCATCCCAGCTTTCATCGATGTTGAAGTCAATCCCGAGGGTGGAGGCCAGCATGGCCGCGGCAAGATCCTCCGCGTGATCGCCTGCCTGGCGTTCCGTCTGGCCGAAGGCATGATATTCACTGATATAACCATAGGTATTGCGGTCGGCGGGAATGGCGCAGCCCACGGAAGCGGCCAGCAGGCGTCTGGGCTCGTCACTGTTGCAGCGGCTCATGACACAGTAGGTGATCGCCCCCGGCTTCAGCTCCCTTAACCCCATCCCCCGGGAAACAACCTTGCAGCCGGGAGGCAGGATGCTTGACACCTGAACGAGATTGCACTTTTCAATGCCGGCATCCCGCAGGGCCAATTCGAAGGAGTGCAGCTCTTCCCGGTGCGTCCCGACACCTTTGGTAAAAAATATTTTTTTCGGCACAAGGCTGTTCACGTTGATCCACTCCTTACCGTACTGTTTTCCTGAGCCCCGCCAGGGGCACATTCTGCGATGGGTCAACATGCCCCCGCAGCCGCTCACTGGGTTCCTAACCAAATCCGTGGGCGGACTAACACATCATTAACGATATGTCCAGCATTATGTTATTTTCGTGGAAATAAATTATTAGTTTATATTTTCAAACAGTTGCAATAGCTCATCCCTTCCCGGCTTCATCACCGAAGAAGCGGATTTCAAAAATTCCGTCCTCGTAATACAGGTAGGAAAAATGACGGATCCAGTCCCCCAGGGTGATGGAATATCCTCTGCGGCTCCCGATGGAATACTCCTTCATCAGGGGCTGGTGGCAATGTCCAAGAATCACGGCGTCAAAGCCCTGCCGGATTTTACGTTCGGCATAGCCGTGCAGAATCTCCGTGAGCCTTTCTTCGGAGAATCGGACGGACTGTTTGCTTGCCGCTGAACTGGCACCGGCTATCTTCCAGAGCAGGGGCAGCGGCAGGAGGCGCTGGAGCCGGTAGGCCGGGGAACTCCGCAACAGTTTCCGGAGGCGCAGGTATTTCAGGTTCTCCCGATCCACCGTGTCGCCATGTGAAAAAAGGACCCTGCAGTCATCCAGCATCAATGTGCCCCATTCGGGAAAGACTTCCATGCCCAGCAGTCTTGTAAAATAATCGGCCAGGAAAAAGTCGTGGTTTCCTTCTGCGAAATGGACGCGAATTCCCCGATCGCGGATTGCCGTCAACGCCTTTATGACGGGTACGAATTCAGGGTAAACCCTCCCGCCCCGGCAAAACCAGAAATCAAAAAAATCCCCACCGATATAGAGATCGTCCACGGGGATCAGCGGATGGCTCCCCGATGAGGTCTCCAGGGGATGCTCACTATGGACGGTGGAAACCAGATTATCCAGAAACACCATCAGTTTCCGATAATGATCATCATGGCTGCTTTTCAGATGCGCATCAGCAATAAAGAGGGCTTTCATGAATGCCGAAGGTTCCTTCCGCCTGGTGCGTTTTCGATTGTTGAGCCTCTGGGGTGCCGGAGGGGCTTTTCATTAGCATAAAGGATCACCTGGAAAAAGGTGATTTTTTTTCAGGCTCTGGAAGCAGATGGGGGCTGATGGCGAAGTTTCGGGAAGAGTCGGTTTTGCTGTCTGCGGGAGCCCCTGCTGCAGGACAGTCAGGGGAGCCCTGCCGCATGAGCGCACCCGGCCGTTCGGCTACAGCGAGGGAAAACACCGTTGAAACGCCGCACCGGTCCTCCCCCTCTGCGGAAACGGAGAATTCAGGCCGGCAGCTTACATGCGGTGCTTCCGCCGGGCAAAACGAATTTATCTCAAGGCATTGTAAATGAGCGCCGAAATCTCGAAGGCCGTCTGCGGACCCCGAAGGATTGCAATGCCCTCCTCGCGGGCCTTGTCGATGACGCTCTGCTCCACCTGAAGGCTTCGGGGAATCACAATGGCGACCACATCCTTCAGTTTGGCGACCCCGAGGATGTTGATATGCCTCTGCATGGTGATCCAGACGGAGTCTTCTTCAATGTTTGCAATGGCATCGGACAGGAGATCCGATGTGTAACCGGTTCGAATCTCCCGGTCCATGTTGATGTCACCTGTTATTGCTTCACAACGAATGTTCCCGATCAACTCGGCAAGGGTCATTTTTCTTATCTCTCCCATAGGTTTTTCGATGCCGCCGGCGAAATCATCAAGCAGGCCGGGGTTGCTTTTATGCGCCTTCCTTCTTTTCCGGATGATCCGCCGCCATGGAGGGCGGAACGATACGGGCCAGGTAGAGAATTTCCTGGGCCAGGATCTTGATGCGATCTCTCAATTTGATTACGCAATCCGTTTCAAAGGCTGTTCCCCGGATGATGTCCTCAGCCAGCGCCCGGCAGCTCGGACAGCCGCAGGCACCGCAGTCGAGTCCGGGAAGCTCTTTTGTAATTTGATCAAGGCGCTCCATCTTCACGAGCGCCATGGCCACGTCCTCGTCCAGGGTCATAATGGGACGGGGCAGGATCGGCTCCGTGGATTCGAAGTGTCCTTTCCCGTACATGTCACGAAGCTCTTCCTCGCTGTAGTAGGATGGCTGTCCGCCCGCACGGGCGATCAGGCCCCTCAGGTGGACTCTCCCGACAAAGCTGTTCTGGATGTTCAGGGGGCCGCCCACACATCCTGCATCGCAAACCTTCATCTCGATGAAATCGACATCCTGCAGTTCACCGCGCTCTATTTCTTCAAGAAGACTCATGACATTCTGAACCCCGCTTACCGCCAGCGTGGTTCCGACTTCGATGCTCTGCGGTTCTCCGGTCAGGTATCCCCAGGACATGCCTTTTTTGGTCGCCTTATGGAGACTGCGCTGTTGTGCCTGTGCTTCCTGATCGACCGGCCCTTTGTGGAGATTTTTAATGATGTCCCGGTAGATGAGGTGGGCACCGATTACACCGTTGACAGCGGAATGCTTCGTTGTGATGGGCTGCCTCGCCTCCGTCACCTTTGCGGGGCACGGTGAAATAAAGATGGCGCCGATCTCGTCATAGGCGATCCCGGTCTTCTTTACCGCCTCATCCTTGGCAATGCGTGCAGCAATCTCCATCGGAGAGAGGACCTGGGTTGTCTGCTCCAGAAGGCCGGGAAACTTGATCTGCATCAGGCGGAGAACGGCGGGACAGGAGGTGGAAAAGATGGGTTTCTTTATCTTTGAGCTCCGGAGTTTCTGGCTGACGATGTAAGCGACGATTTCAGCGGCAAGGGAAACTTCAAATACCTCATCGAAACCGATGTGCAGAAAGGCCTGAAGAATGTCCTCAATGTTCTCGCCCTCTTTAAACTGCCCGAAAAATGACGGATCCGGCAATGCGATGTTGTACTTATACTCGGAAAGCTTTTTGAGCGTGTCGCTGTGGGCATACTTGGCATGGTGGGGGCATGACTTGATGCATTCTCCACAGTCGATGCACCTCTCATCCATAATGGCGGCTTTCCCGTCATGCACCCGGATCGCTTCCGTTGGGCAGTGCTTGATACAGATGGTGCATCCGATACATTTTTTGACGTTGAGCTTCACGGAATGAAAATACTGCATCATAGCACCTCCACCCCCTAAGGACCGGTCACAGAATTCAAATAAACGGTGGCTCTCAGAATGGTCCCTTCATTGATCTTCGATTCAACGGACAGGTCATCTGAGTTCTTTTTGATATTTGGAAGCCCCATCCCGGCGCCGAAGCCCATCTCCCGTATTTCGTCAGAGGCTGTGGAAAATCCCTCCGACATGGCCAGCTCAATATCGGGAATTCCGGCCCCTTCATCCGCCGTCTTAACGTAGATGGCCACCGGGTCAACATGGACTTCAAGCTGCCCATGGCTTCCGTGGATCGCGACATTCATGGCCGCTTCGTAGATAATGATGGCTACCCGCCTGATGATATCCTGGCCTAAGCCCAGCTGCTGCAATATTTTTTTTACGCGCGATGCAGACTCTCCGGCCATGAAGAAATCCTTTTCTTCTATGGGAAATTCCAGGGTAATCTGGGGAGTGGAAGCATCGCTGGCCGCCATAGGTCCGTCAATCCCCGCTGACCAGGTTCAGATCTTCCTGGTGAACACCCTTTATAAAAAGTCGGCCGCAGCATTCATAAATCAGAAGAGATGTCGAGAGGATAGGAATCCCATTCTGCTGGGCATTGACGATGATCGTCTCATTGGGCTTCTTCCCGCCGGCAAAGACCACGCCACTGGCGTCCATGACATGGGCCGTGTGAACGACATGGGCATTGAGCAGCGATGTGACGAGGAGCGAGCCGGGTTTGAGATGAAGGAGCATTTCGCTGATGAGGTCGCAGGCGAAACAGTCCTTTACCTCATGGTCAAGGCAGTCATCTCCGCAAAGCAACTGCGCTTCAATAATTTCCTGTATATCCCTTATTCTCATGTACGATATCCCGCAGAAGCTTGTTTTGGCAACCAATCCGAACCCGGGGTGAAGGCTGTGCCGCACTTCCCCCCGAGCAGAGATCATGCACCATACATTACCCTTATTTTCAATGTAACGGCTATAGAGCATTATGAATCTCTTGTCAATCATTGTCCGCACAACGCAGGGTTCTACTGTCCTGAACGCTTTTTTTTTCAGCAAAGCCCGCGGCGGAAAACGGGTGGGGAAGTTTCCGTGCCCATCGAACTGCGGGACCGGATGGACAGCAGAATGCCTGTAGAGAAAACAGTAGAATAAGCAAGCACTTCAGGCTTCCGTTAATTAGTGATTGATTTGTTGATTCCTTTTCAATTATTAATCATAAAATGATGACTAAACAATTGACTAAACCGGGAATTGATAGTAAAAAAGCCCACCAAGGTGTGGACCGCCTTTTTTGTTCGTTCTCAGTGCGCCCTGCCCCGGGGATAACAGGGAAAGCTCACGGGGACTTCCGCCGATGATCCGGGAGTTCCGCTGCGATTTTCACGTTCATACGTGCCTTTCACCGTGCGCTGATCTTGATATGTATCCCCGGGCCATCGTAGCCATGTCCCTTGCAAAACGCCTCGATATCATTGCCATTTGCGACCACAACGCATCGGAAAACGTTCTCTATGTCATGAAGGCTGCGGAAACAACGGGGCTGACCGTCTTTGCAGGCATGGAAATCACGAGCAGCGAAGAGGTTCACGTTCTCGGGCTCTTTGATAAGATGGAAAATCTGCTTTCACTGCAGGAACTTGTCTACCGCCACCTGCCCGGACAAAACGACGAGAAATACTTCGGATGCCAGGCCATCGTCAACGAACATGACGAAGTGGAAGGGCTGAGCGACCGGCTCCTGATCGGATCGACAGAGCTTTCTCTTCAGCGGGTTGTGGACGAAATCCACAACCGGAACGGGGTCGCCATAGCCGCCCACATCGACAGGGAAAGCTTCAGCATCCTGGGGCAGCTCGGATTCATCCCCAAAGACATCCCGCTCGACGCCCTTGAAATATCAAGCCGCACAGGAATTGCCAAGGCGCGTCTCCTTTATCCAGAGCTCGCACGGTTTGCCTTCATAGAATCTTCGGATTCCCATGTGATCGGCGACATCGGGAGGGGAATCACCAGGGCGTTCATGAAAGAACCAACGACATCGGAATTGAAAATGGCCTTCAAGAAGACGGGAGGCCGCTACATCGCGGAGTAGGATCTTGCTGGAACTGGCACTTCATATTCTGGACATCGTCGAAAATTCAATCCGCGCGGGGGCCGGCCTGGTCCGCATCCAGGTCCGGGAAGACGAGGCCAGGGATCTTTTTCTGCTGCGGATCACCGATAACGGACATGGCATGTCGCCGGAAGAGCAGAGAAAGGCGATGGATCCATTCTATTCGACAAAGAAGGTGAGAAGGATAGGGATGGGGCTCCCTCTTCTGTCCGACGCGGCGGAACGGTCGGGGGGCAAAATGATTTTGAAATCGAGGCCCGGGGTGGGAACAGCAATTTCAGCAGAGTTCGGGCATCGGCACATCGACCGTCAACCCATGGGCGACATTGTTTCGGTCCTGATGGCGATCATCGTGGGCAATCCCGGCATCGACTTTATTTACAGGCACGAAGTGCAGGGCAGGATCTACCTGCTCGACACCAGAAACATAAAAGAAGCATTAGAGGATGTTCCGCTGAATCATCCTGAAGTTACAGCTTTCCTCCGTGAGCAGATTGCGGAGGGGCTGCGGGACATTGGTGCAGCGGTGTAATTTCCCCTGAGAGAGGAGAGGTTTCATGGAGAACGGCAACAGCGAATTACTTCAAGAGTTTACAGAAGAACAGGTGGTAAAGCTGGACGAGATCATCGCCCGCTTCAAAGGAAAGCCAGGGGGGCTGATTCCCTGCCTGGAAGAGGCCCAGGTGGTCCTGGAGTATCTCCCGCTCCCGGTCCAGAAAAGAATTTCAGAGGGACTAAACGTGCCGTTGTCCCAGGTTTACGGCGTTGTAACATTCTATTCCTTCTTTACGATGACTCCGCGGGGCCGTCACACGGTGCGGGTCTGCCTGGGAACGGCCTGCTACTGCCGCGGCGGGAAGGCCCTAGCGGAAAACATGGAGAGAGAGTTCAATCTTGCGGAAGGGGAAACGACGGAAGACAGGCGTTTTACCTATGAGACGGTCCGTTGCCTCGGTGCCTGCGGTCTTGCTCCGGTCATCGTGGTGGATGAAAATGTTCACGGACGGATCAAAGCGCAGAAGATGAAAACGGTTCTGGATGAGTACGAATAACAACCGGGCCTGATGGATTCAAGGCAGTGGATATCGGGCACGAAGGAACGCACGGAACGTTCCACCCCTTTCCCTGACACCTTCAATCCGGGAGCTATGAGAAAGAGGTAAACAAAATGGCGAAGTTGAAGATTGAAGATCTGAAGAAGATCAAAGAGAAAGTTCAGTCCCAGACAGCTTTGAGAGAGGGCGGGCACCGGGCCAAAGTCACCGTTCACATGGGTACCTGCGGCATCGCGTCAGGCGCCCGTGAAGTCCTTGACGCCCTGATGCGCGAGATGGAAGAAACCGGCGTGTCGGACGTTATCGTCACCACATCGGGCTGCATGGGGTTGTGCAGCCGGGAGCCCCTGGTCACCGTGGAACTGGCAGGCAAGGAACCCATCAAATACGAAAAGATGAATGAAAACAAGATGCGGCAGGTTTTCAAACGCCACGTCATGGAAGGTGAAATTCAGACACCCTTTGTCCTCGCAAAAGGCGCCGAGATCGTCCGGTAGGGGGACGGGGACGGTTGTCCCCAATTGTGGATTCCATTTACAGAGGAGGATAAGATTTAATGAAAGTTTTTCGCTCGCACGCACTTGTCTGCGGTGGTACCGGGTGCCACGCATCGGGCAGTATTGCCGTCAAGAAAGCCCTTATCGACGAGCTCAATAAGCGCAACCTGTCGGAAGAAATCAAGGTCGTGGAAACAGGCTGCAACGGATTCTGCGCCATGGGGCCCATCATGGTCGTCTACCCCGAGGGTATCATCTATATGCAAATCAAGACGGAGGATGTCCCTGAACTCGTCGAAGAGCATTTTATCAAGGGACGCCCCGTGGAAAGACTCTTCTTCAAGGAACCGGGCAAGGAAGAGGGAATTCCCTCCATGCAGGACATTCCTTTCTTTGCCCTCCAGGATCTCCGCGTTCTGCGTAACCGCGGCCTCATCGACCCGGAAAACATCGAGGAGTATATCGCCCGGGACGGTTATGCCGGCATGGCCAAGGCCCTCACGGAACTGACGCCCGAACAGATCGTACAGGAAGTCCTCACATCCGGTCTGCGCGGCCGCGGCGGAGGAGGATTCCCGACGGGGCTCAAGTGGCAGTTCGCCCAGCGCTTCACAGGGGACACAAAGTATGTTCTCTGCAACGCCGATGAGGGAGATCCCGGGGCGTTCATGGACCGCAGCGTTCTGGAGGCGGACCCCCACGCCGTTCTTGAGGGCATGGTGATCGCCGCCAAGGCGATCGGATCGAACAAGGGTTACATATACTGCCGTGCCGAATATCCCCTTGCCATCCAGCGCCTTAACGTGGCCCTTGCGCAGGCCCGCGAAATGGGCCTTCTGGGCAACAACATCCTGGATACCGGCTTTGATTTCGACATCGAGATCTACCAGGGCGCCGGCGCTTTCGTCTGCGGCGAGGAAACAGCCCTGATGACCTCCATCGAGGGCAAGCGCGGCATGCCGCGTCCGAGACCGCCCTTCCCCGCCGAGGCCGGCCTTTGGGGAAAACCCAGCGTGCTCAACAACGTGGAAACGCTGGCTAATATCGGCCAGATCGTTCTGCGGGGCGGCGAATGGTACGCCAACGTGGGTACGGAAAAGTCCAAGGGGACGAAGGTTTTTGCGCTCACCGGCGACGTCAACAATGTGGGTCTCGTGGAAGTTCCCATGGGCACAACCTTGGGAACCATCATCTATGACATCGGCAACGGGATCCCCGGCGGCAAGAAATTCAAGGCCGCACAGCTCGGCGGTCCTTCCGGCGGCTGCATTCCCATCCAGCACCTCAACGCGTCCGTCGATTATGAGAAGGTGGCCGAACTGGGCGCCATCATGGGATCCGGCGGACTTATCGTCATGAACGAAGACAAGTGCGCCGTCGACATGGCGCGTTTCTTCATGGATTTCTGCAAGGAAGAATCCTGCGGGAAGTGCACTCCCTGCCGCGAAGGCACAAAGAGGATGCTCGAAATTCTCACCAACATCTGCAATGGAAAAGGGAAGGAAGGGGACATCGAACTTCTCGAGGAAATGGCCTACACGGTCAAGGATGCCGCCCTGTGCGGTCTGGGCCAGACGGCCCCCAATCCCCTGCTTTCCACCCTCAGGTATTTCCGGGATGAGTATGAGGAGCACATCCGCGACAAAAAATGCCGCGCCGCTGTCTGTACAGCTCTTTTCAAGTCACCCTGCCAGCATACCTGTCCGATCGAGATGGACATTCCTTCCTACATTGCGCTCGTTCGCGCCGACCGGGTGGAGGATGCCTACAAGGTGCTGCTGAAAACAAACCCCTTCCCCTCAGCCTGCGGCCGCGTCTGCGACCACCAGTGCATGACCAAATGCCGCCGGGGGACCCTGGATGAACCCGTTTCCATCAAGTACCTGAAGCGATACATTACGGATCAGGCACCTCGGCCTGACATCAAGCCTGTCAGCGTGACACGGAAGGAAAAGATCGCCGTGATCGGGGCAGGCCCTGCCGGCCTGACCTGCGCCAGGGACCTTGCGCTGCGCGGTTACAGCGTCAAGGTATTTGAAGAGCTTCCCACTCCGGGCGGCATGCTCAGCTGGGGTATCCCCTCCTACCGGCTGCCCCGGGAAATTCTGAACAGGGAAATCGATGACATCCGGAAACTTGGAGTAGCTATTCAGTGCGGCGTTCGAGTCGGACGCGACATCTCCTGGGATGACGTGAACAGAGACTTTGATGTCGTTTACCTTGCACCGGGCGCCCACAAGAGCCAGAGAATGGGCATCGAGGGCGAGGACCTCAAGGGCGTCTGGGGCGGTGTTGAGTTCCTGCGCGATTTCAACATGAACGAAGCGGCCTGGACAAGCAGCCAGAAATCGCTGGGCGACCGGGTCGCCGTCATCGGCGGCGGCAATTCCGCCATCGACGCGGCGCGCACGGCACTGAGGCTCGGGGCTGACGTCACCATCCTCTATCGTCGCCTTCGGGAGGATATGCCCGCCGCCAAGGAGGAAATCGAAGCGGCCGAACACGAAGGAATCAAAATTGAGTACCTCGTCGCGCCTGTGCGGGTGATCGGATCAGACGGACAGACCACGGCGATCGAGTGCCAGAGGATGACCCTTGGGGATTTCGACTCCAGTGGACGCAAGCGCCCTGTCGTGATCGAGGGGTCCAATTTCACCCTTGCCGTGAACACCGTCATCGCCGCAATCGGCCAGACGCCTGATCTGACCTTTGTTCCCGAGGGAAGCAACGTTTCCGTCAACAAATGGTCCTGTTTCGATGTAGCAGGCAACGGGTTCCGCTCCGGAACGACAAACCCGAAGTTTTTCGCCGGCGGGGACGCTGTCACAGGCCCCAGCACGGTCATCAAGGCAATCGCGGCAGGACACCAGGCCGCCGACGATATCGATGCCTCCATCCGGAAGAAGAATGGCGAACCGGCCTGGACGCCCCCGCCGGAAGAAGAAATCTCCATCCCCTTCGTCATGGATGAAGAAACGGTGGAATGCCCCATGGCAGCGATGCCTGAGATGGAATCATCTCTCCGGAAGTCGAATTTCCTGGAGGTCGAACTCGGATATGCCCGGGAGATCGCCATGAAAGAGGCGACCCGGTGCCTGCGCTGTGATGTGGAGCTCTGATCCTGAAATTTTAATGTTTCAGCACTCCCTGCAGGAATCAGCCAAAGGGCCTGCCTGCAGGGAGCGTCCCTTGATAGGAGAATAAAATTGTATGGATTCCAATGAAATGTTAAACGTTACGATAGACAACCAAAGTGTGCAAGTTGAACCTGGAACAACCATCCTGCAGGCGGCAAAGAAGCTGGGGATCAGGATTCCTACCCTTTGCGCCTACCAGGAGCTGGATCATTTTCCGGGCGCTTGCCGCGTCTGCGTCACGGAAGTCGACGGGATGAGAAGCCTTGTGGCTTCTTGTGTTTACCCGGTAGCGAACAACATGGTCGTGCGGACGAACACGGAGCGCGTGAGAACGGCGCGCCGCATGGTCGTCGAACTGCTTCTGTCCAATCATCCCACGGAATGCAACCACTGCGTCCGCAACGGAAATTGCGATCTTCAGAAGGTGGCCGAAATTACGGGAGTGAGGGAAGTGCGCTTCCCATACCCGGAATACCAGAGGGAAAGCATGATAGACATGTCGAGCCCATCCATTGTGCGCGACAGCCGCAAGTGCATCCAGTGCCACCGATGCGTCGCCGTTTGCGATAAGGTCCAGACCGTCAACGTCCTGACCCCGTCGTGGCGCGGCAGCGAAGTCAAGGTAGCGCCGGCCTTCAATCTTCCCCTGCTGGAGACCAACTGTATCGCCTGCGGGCAGTGCATCATGGTCTGCCCCGTGGGAGCCCTTTATGAGAAAGATGATGTGGATAAAGTCTGGAAGGCTCTCGAGGACCCGACAAAGCATGTCGTCGTTCAGGAGGCACCGGCAATCCGTGCGGCCCTGGGCGAGGAATTCGGAATGCCCCCCGGAAGCCTTGTAACTGGAAAAATGATCGCGGCCCTGAGGCGTCTTGGATTCGACAAGGTGTTCGACACGAACTTCGCTGCAGATCTCACCATTATGGAGGAGGGGACGGAGCTTCTGCACAGGGTCAAGACCGGCGGTGCCCTCCCGATGATCACCTCCTGCAGCCCAGGCTGGATCAAGTTCTGTGAACACTTCTACCCGGATCTTCTTGATCACATTTCCACCTGCAAATCGCCCCAGCAGATGTTCGGGGCCATGGCCAAGACCTATTATGCCAGGACAGCAGGAGTCGACCCGAAAGACATGGTCGTCGTCTCGATCATGCCCTGTACGGCAAAGAAGTTTGAAGCCCAGCGGCCTGAGATGTGCGCATCGGGTTACCGGGACGTGGATTACGTTCTCACGACAAGAGAACTCGGCCGGATGATCAAGGAAGCGGGCATTGACTTTGTCAATCTGCCCGATGAAACCTTCGACGCCCCCATGGGTGAGTATACCGGTGCGGCAACGATTTTCGGAGCCACGGGAGGAGTCATGGAAGCGGCGCTGAGGACCGTTTACGCCGTTGTAACGGGTGAGAACCTTCAGAGTCTCGACGTGACCCCCGTCCGCGGCCTGGATGGCGTTAAAGAAGCCGCTCTTGAGGTGGGGGAACTGGGAAAGGTCAAAGTGGCCGTTGCCCATGGAATGGCTAATGCCAGAAAAATCCTCGACAGGATCCGTTCCGGCGAGGCGGACTGGGCCTTCATCGAGTTCATGACCTGCCCCGGTGGCTGCATCGCCGGCGGCGGTGAGCCGATTCCGACGACAAACGAAATCCGTACACTGCGCTCCCAAGCGCTCTACGAAGATGACTCCGAGGTCCAGGAGCACCGGCAGTCACACGAGAACGCCTCAATCAGGAAGGCCTATGAGACCTTCCTGGGGCAGCCAAACGGAGAACTATCACACAGGCTTCTTCACACCCACTACACAAAGCGGGGCACCGAACTTCCCCACAAGGATGTCAAGTTGGGCGGGACGGAGATGCCTGAACACCACGCAGAAAACTTGGAGCAGCGAGTTCACTGATTCCAGGAGGGGGTTTGACCGTCCGGTCAAACCCCCTTTGGTTATTGCACGACAAAACCCGGAATTTTGGGAATCTGGAAGAATGGTTTATTCTATCCCCTTATCTCTTCCTCTGCTGTCGATACGTTATTTCCGCACGCCGTACCCGCCTTTCATCCTTTTTCCCAGTTTAAGATTTCCGGTCCATGAACTGAATAAGAGAGCAAACCAGTGATCACAGCCCCGCTGACAGTTCGACAAATCCCCATGGAGTCATTTTCCAGGCTGATCCCGGTTTTTTTTGAACATGTTCAAAAGATCATCGATCTTCCCGTTTGATGGTGCTTTTTTACCTCCCGATCATTTTTTTGGTTTAACCCATCCGTATAAGAGACGTTTTTGCCAAGTTCCGCATACTCTTCAACATGTCGCACAAAATGGGTTACCGCAGCTGAAGTTGAGTTTGAGGAGCATTGTCATAGTGATTGACATCTCTAATTTCCGAGTGTTATTATAAAATAATGATAACTTTTTCTGTGAAAAGGCAATCAAATAATTCTTTGCGGGTTCCAGGCCGTTACGGTTTCCATTAAGCTTATCTAAGTAATCGCTGCATGATACAAGGAGGAGCATCATATGGTTAAAATAAGAATCACTATGAACGGCAGTGAAGTGCTTGCGCCGCAGGGCGTTACGATTCTTGATGCCGCGAAATCAGTGGGGATCAACATTCCTACACTTTGTCATCACCCAAAACTCGAACCGATCGGTGCCTGCCGAATTTGCGTCGTTGAAGTGAAGGGACAGAGAAGCCTTGTAACGTCATGCACGTTTCCGGTCTTTGAGGGCATGGAAGTCGAAACGGAATCTCCGAAAGTGGTGGCCGCCAGAAAGCTCATCCTGGACATGCTGTTTTCCGAGCGAAACCACTACTGTCCGTTCTGCGAGATGAGCGGTGATTGTGAACTGCAAAACCTCGGATATCTCTATGGAATTGATCACTGGGTCTTTCCGACTTACACCCGGGCATTCCCCGTAGATTCCACCCGAACGTATTTCTTCATGGACCAGAACCGCTGCGTGTTGTGCCAGCGCTGTGTACGGGCCTGTAATGAACTTGTTGCCAACCACACCCTCGGGCTCAGTCAGCGCGGATCCCTGGCGATGGTCAGCGCAGACGCCAACATGCCTTTTTCCCAGTCCACCTGTATTTCCTGTGGCAACTGCCTGCAGTTTTGCCCCACGGGAACCCTTACCGACCGGCGCAGCTCTTTTATGGGACGCAGCAATCAGGCGGAGCGTGTTAAGAGCATCTGCAACCGGTGCAGCATCGGTTGCGGGACATCGATCATAACGCGGGGCGGCAACGTCCTGCGCATCGAAGGTGACTGGGGCTCACCGGTAAATGGCGGATTGCTCTGCAAAAGCGGCCGTTTTGAACCGCTCTATGACGAACGAAAGCGCCTTCTCCAGCCCATGATCCGCCGTGGGAAAAAGCTTGAGACGGCAAGCTGGGAAGAAGCCATTGCAGGAATCGCCGACAAAATGGAAAATGCCAAGGCAACGGAGATCGGCTTGCTGATTTCGGGTGACGCAACCAATGAAGCGCTGTATCTAGCCAACCGCCTCTTCAAGGAAGGACTTAATGCCCAAAATGTGGGCCTCCTCTCCGGCGCATCCCCTGATTTGATGGCTCAGAAAACGGGCAACCTCAGCGACCTTTCAGGGAGCGACCTGATTCTTGTGGTTGGCGCAAATCCCGTTTCGGATCAGCCCGTCGCCTCCTTCCTGGTTAAGCGTCTCGTCGACAAAGGGACGCGGCTGATCGTAGTCGATGACGGGCAAAACGGACTGTCCCCTGTTGCCGAAACCACCCTGAACATTGAAGACATCGGGAAAGCGATCGAGATCGCCGACACCGTGAAGAAGGTGGCCGTTCTCTATGGAAAGGATGTCACCGAGCAGGCGGCGCAGGCCCTCACAAGGCTCGCCGCAAAAGCCGTTTTCGTCTCCCTTGAACCGGGCGTCAATACGCGAGCTGCCGTGGCATTCGGGATGAATAACGGCTTCCAGCCAGCCTCGGCCAAGATCCTCTACACGATGTTGGGCGAGGCGGATTGGAATGGAGGAGATATCCTGAACACATTGGATCCAGACGCCTTCGTCATCCTCCAGGCCGGTTACGCCTCCCTGCTTACCGACAGGGCCGACGTGGTGCTTCCCTCTGCGATCTGGTCGGAGCGGTCCGGCTCCCTGACCAATACCGAAGGAATTGTACAGATGGCCAACCAGGCCGTGGAGCCCGAAGGAGAAGCCAAGCCTGACTGGGAAATCCTCGCCATGCTGGGCGACAGACTGGGAAAAAACATCGGCGCATCCTTCGCTGATATCTCGGCCCGCGCCGCACAGGAATTGAAGTGAAAGGAGACTGATCCATGTCAAAGGTCAAGATTGCTACAGACTGGCTGGCCGGTTGCGCCGGATGTCACATGTCTTTTCTCGACATTGACGATCGCATCCTCAAGTTGATGGAGCTGGTGGAATTTACATCAAGCCCTATAACGGACCTGAAGCACCCTCCGAAGGAGGGTGTGACCGTGGGAATTCTCGAGGGCGCCATCTGCAATACCCATAACGTGGAAGTCGCCAAGCAGATGCGCGAGCGATGCGAGATCCTTATCGCCCTGGGCGACTGCGCCACTTTCGGGGGCATTCCCGCCATGCGTAATCTCAGCGGAACGCAGGCGACATTAAAGCGTGCCTACCTGGAGACGGAAAGCACCGTTGATGGCCTCATTCCCGACTCCCCGGAACTCGGCATCCCTCTCGATGAAGTGGTTGGTGTCGACAAGGTGGTAAAGGTTGATCTGTTCATCCCCGGGTGCCCTCCGAGTGCCGATGCGATATTCTATGCCCTGTCGGAACTGCTCGCGGGGCGCACGCCTGTTGTCCTTCCGCCCCAATACTTCAAGTATGACTAAAGGAGAACAACCATGAGCGCTCGCAAAATAACCATTGAACCCGTGACGAGAATCGAGGGCCACGGGCGTATAACGATTCATCTGAACGAACAGGGAGAGGTTGAGGAGACTTTTTTCCATGTGGACGAGTTCCGCGGATTGGAGAAGTTCACGGAAGGGCGTCCTTATCTTGAGATGCCGCAGATCACCCAGCGCATCTGCGGCATCTGCCCCGTAAGCCATCACCTGGCGGCCGCCAAGGCCTGCGATGCCGTTGCCCGGGTGGAACCGCCGCGGCCGGCAAATCTGCTGCGCGAGCTGATGCACATGGGCCAGATCATCCAGTCGCACGGGATGCACTTTTTCCATCTAGCGGCACCGGATCTCATCCTGGGTTTCGATGCCGATCCTGCGGAGCGCAACGTCTTCGGGATCGTCAAGGCCAACCCCGAGCTGGCGATCAAGGCCGTCAATCTGCGCCGCTATGGCCAGCAGATCATCGAAAGGCTTGGGGGAGGCAAACGTGTTCACCCCAATTTCGCTGTCCCCGGCGGGGTTAACGCACCGCTCAGTATGCAGGACCGTGACGCCATCGCCTCCGAACTTGATGACATGATTGAAATCGGAAAAATCGCCATCGGCATCGCCCGTGGCTGGCTCGAGTCCAACAAGGCCCTGGCCGACACCTTCGCTTCCTTCCCCTCCAACTACATGGGGCTTGTTGATGAGAAAGGCGGCATGCAGCTCTACGACGGTGAAATCCGCATAAAGGATGCGAAGGGGGAATACCTCGCCCAGTTTGAGGACGTTGCTTACCTTTCGCACATCGCCGAACACGTGGAACCCTGGTCTTTTCTAAAGCACCCTTATTACAGGAAGCAGGGCTTCCCCCAGGGTTTCTATCGAGTCGGCCCTCTGGGGCGCATGAATGTGATTGACGAGATCGGAACGCCCATGGCCAACGAGGAGTTCCGTCACTTCCGGACGATCAACGGCGGCAGGCCTGTCGAAGGATCCCTCTATTATCATTACGCCCGGATGATCGAAGTCCTGAGCAGTCTCGAACGTATCGGTCAGCTGCTCGACGACCCGGATATTATGTCCAGGGACGTTCGGACCTATCCGACGAAGCTGAATATTCCCGGCCAGGGAGTGGGCGTCATCGAAGCCCCCCGCGGGACCCTGATCCACGACTACAGCACCGACGAAAACGGACTCTTGACAAGGGTGAACCTCATTGTGGCCACGGGCCACAACAACTGGGCCATGCATACGGCCTCCGGAGCCGTGGCGAAGGCCTTTGTGAAAGGCAACGAACTTACGGAGGGCATGCTCAACAGGGTCGAGGCCGCCATCCGCTGCTACGATCCATGCCTTTCCTGCTCCACCCATGCGATCGGCAAGATGCCCCTCGAGGTATCGCTGATCGCTGCGGATGGAACTGTGCTGGACCGCATCGCACGTTGATGCGCAAATCATACGATGAAGAAGAGAAGCGGGGAACGGATTATTTCCCCCCTTCCCTTCTTTCGCCTTCCGAAGAGATTCCAATGAATTCAAAAAAACGAACCCTGCTGGTGGGTTTCGGCAACCTGGACCGTGCCGATGACGGGGTTGCCTTTTTCGTGGTCAATGCATTCCGGAAACGGCTGGGACAGGCGGCACTGGACGAGGGCTGCACGGGACTCGAAGATCTCGGCGGTCTTCTGGACTCCATCTTCATGGTTGAGCTGGTGCCGGAACTAATCGATCTCCTTGAAGGATACGAGCAGGTGATCTTCGTGGACGCCCATGTCGATCCTAACCTGGATGAGCTACATTGCGGCTTGGTATCGCCCGATGAGGCCGGCCTGACATTGACGCATCACATGAGCCCGGCAACCCTTCTGGCGTTTTTCAAGGCTCTCCATGGCCGTGACATCAAGGGATACCTTGTTTCGATTGTCGGCCACAACTTCGACTTTCTTCGGAAACTCTCTCCGGAAACAGACGCCCTCGTAGAGGAAGCGACAGACCGGATCCTGAGCCTGCTTGAGCGAGAGGCACCAGCCACTGCACCCGGCTGCTGAATCGCCCAACCCGTCCGTCCCCGATAAAAAGACGTTGCCTTTCCTCCCCTTTTTCTGCAATGATCAGGACGCTTTGATCGATTTAAATCCAATATCTCTTCGAGGTTCAGCGAAAATGGACACCACCCCCAAGGGAAACCGCCTCCACATTGCCCTGCTGGGGCGCACCAATGTGGGAAAATCCAGTTTTCTCAATCTGGTAGTCGGGCAGGACATCGCCATCACCTCCTCCGTGGCAGGGACCACGACGGATGTCGTGGAGAAAGCCATGGAGCTGCTTCCCCTGGGTCCGGTCCTGTTTCTTGACACGGCCGGACTGGACGACGCCTCGGAACTCTCGGCACTCCGTCTCAAAAAAACGGAAAAGATTTTTGACCGGGCCGACATCGCTCTTCTGGTGACGGAACCGGACGTCTGGGGAACTTACGAAGAGGAAGTTCTGGCGGAAATGGATAAGAGAAGGGTTCCCGTGATCGTTGTGGTCAACAAGATCGATCTCCACCGGCCCTCAGACAGCTTTCTCCAAAATCTCAAGGCAAAAGTCTCTCACGTCATACCCGTCTCCAGTCTCGACACAGCCGGACGAAATGCCTTCCTGGACACCTTGAAGCGACGGCTGCTGGAAGCGGCCCCCGACGATTTTGTTCAGCCTCCGTCTCTGGTGGGGGATCTCCTTCCTCCCGGAGGGCTGGCCGTCCTCGTGGTTCCCATCGATCTGCAGGCTCCCAGGGGCCGCCTGATCCTTCCCCAGGTTCAGACGATCCGCGACGCCCTGGACAACGATGCGGCGGTTCTTGTCGTCAAGGAAAGGGAACTGCCCGCCACGCTGGCCCTGCTGAACCGGCCACCGGACATCGTCATCTGTGATTCCCAGGTGATCCTCAAGGTTTCCGCCGATGTGGCCCCGGCCATTCCCCTGACGACCTTTTCCATTCTTTTCGCCCGGCAGAAAGGGGATCTCGCTACAGCGGCTGAAGGGGTCGCTTACATTGAGAACCTGCAATCCGGGGACAAGGTCCTCATCGCCGAAGCCTGTTCCCATCACCCCCTGGAGGACGATATCGGCCGGGTCAAAATCCCCCGCTGGCTGAAGCAGTATGCGGGAGGAAATATTCAGACCGATATCTCGGCAGGACGGGATTACCCGGAAAACCTGCGGGAATACAAGTTGATCATCCACTGCGGCGCCTGCATGCTGACCCGGCGCGAAATGCTCGGCCGGCAACAGCAGGCCAGAGAGGCTGAAGTGCCGGTCACCAATTACGGACTGGCGATCTCTTTCACCCAGGGGGTCGTCCGGCGGACCCTCTCCCCCTTCCCTTCCGCCCTGCTCGCCTTTGACCGGAAAATCAAGGAGCTTCACCCCCCCTAACCGCCTGCAACCCGATGCCCCGGCTTTAACAATGGTTTTCACACGATATTTATTGAGATATTTTTCTCCTTGTTAAAGATGAGATGGGACTGTGGACCGTCTTCGAAAAAACGCGGCCAGGGAAAAGGATACCTATCCTCGCACCACAGAACCTTTGTTACGATTTTGTGATTTCTCTCACGTCCCCCTCCTTCTATATCTATGAATTTATGGGAAATATTTCCTGTTTAAGTTTCGAAAGACTCATCTGTTATTCCCCAGTGCAAAAAGATTAAGGGATTTGGAAGCAAAAATTAAGGGATTCCCTGATTGCAAGCTGCCTGCAAAACGTCTAAAAGTATTACCGTCCATCATTCAACAATATAAAATTCAGGAGGTATAAGTCGTGGCGACTAAATATGGAACAAACGGCAACGATGTGATCGATGGAACGACGGGGAATGACATTCTTTACGGACTGGACGGTGACGACACTCTGAACGGCTATGCAGGTAACGATTATTTAAGTGGCGGAACGGGCGATGACATCATGAGAGGCAACGAGGGAAACGACACCTATATCGTCGACAGTGCCAATGACACGGTCTACGAAACCCTGGATGCGGGTACCGACAGGGTCAATGCCTATGTTGACTATACCCTGGCTGCCAATGTGGAAAATCTCTACCTGTATAGTACGGCCACAAAGGGGACCGGCAACAACCTTGACAACGTGATCGTCGGCAATGGCAATGCAAACACCCTTAATGCCCTGGATGGAAATGACACCCTTCAGGGTAAAGGCGGAGACGACACCCTGAATGGGTATGCCGGCAACGACACTCTGTATGGCGGTGACGGCAACGATTATTTAAATGGCGGAACAGGCGATGACATCATGAGAGGCAACGACGGCGACGATACCTACATCGTCGACAGTGCGGATGATATGATTTACGAAACCCTGGATGCGGGTACCGACAGGGTCAATGCCTATGTTGACTATACACTGACTGCCAATGTGGAAAGCCTTTACATGTTTAGCACGGCCACAGAAGGAACGGGCAACACCCTAAACAACGTGATCGTCGGCAACGGCAATGCGAACACGCTAACAGGCCTGGGGGGAAAAGACACCCTTAAGGGTAAGGCCGGCAATGACATCCTGTATGGAGGTAACGGCAACGACACTCTGTATGGCGGTGACGGCAACGACACCCTGTATGGTGAAGCGGGCAAAGACTATCTGAACGGCGGGGCAGGTCAGGACAGTTTTGTCTTCAGCCACACCGGTGAGGCCAATGCCGATAAGATTGCCGACTTTTCCCATGACGCCAGCGACACGATCGTGCTGAAGGACATCCTTGACGGTGCAACTGACGGTTCCATAGAGGGCCTTACGTTCGATGGAACCGTACTGGATGACGACTGCTATTTCGAGGGCGACGGTTTTACGGGTAACGGAGCCGAAGACAGCGGAATTTATTATGACACGGCAAATGGGAACGTCTGGTACAATCCTACAACCGGTGAAGGCGGAGACTCCGTTAAAATATGCACCCTGATCGGAGTCCCAGGTGCAATAGCCACCCTGCTGGACAACGCCGACATCACCTATTCAGCCTAAGCGGTTCCAATCTCGTCTCCGGGGCGCGTTCATGAACGCGCCCCGCCCTGTTTTCCCTCTCCCCCCCTCAAAAAATCCTGAGTCCGGCGCTTAAAGCATGGTAGGTCCCGCCCGGAGCCCGTA
>Ga0123334_1001284_pt1 | contig 32155 bp, 29 predicted proteins | sample BiotimSIPDNA_FD_89706 | JGI IMG/M metagenome (GOLD analysis project Ga0123334, IMG submission 89706) | Anaerobic biogas reactor microbial communites from Washington, USA - Biogas_R1 time_0 SIP DNA | ecosystem: Engineered > Bioreactor > Anaerobic > Unclassified | place: Washington, USA...
GATGGCGCTAAGCCGTTGCGTGAATCATCTGAAGAAACTCGAAGCACCCTCCCGTTTTATTGACCGAACGATCGCCATCACTTCCAACGGAACAGCTACTTGGTCCAGCCGTAAAGCGGCGGAGCATGATCTTTCGTGAAAGTCGGCTTAGCGTTATAACAGGCCCGATTTATGCTGTCACGGAAGTCCATCACGGAGAAGTGCGCCTTTTCCGTCATTTTAGAGGGTGGGGACGATCCTGTGCCGTTTCCGGACAGTAAAAGAATGAGTTCATCTTTGCGGAAAACCAGTGGAATGTCCTTTGAGCGGATCTCGGGAGACTGCCTGGAAATTCGGGAAGGAGGCGGCTGTCTGACCCTCTTCGGTTTGCTCTTTTTCGCGGCGGGGATCTTTCTGACCCTTGCTGGCCTCGGCCTGATTCCCCTGGAAAACGCCCAATCCATGGACTGGTGGGGGAAGCCGCTACTGATCGCCATGGGGCTGGCCTTTGCTTCTGTGGGTGGCTGTCTCGTTTTCTCACGAACCCGGATTACTCTTGATGCCGCCAGAGGGACGTTGACGCGCCGCTGGTGGCTGATTATGCCGATAAAGAGTGAAAATTTCCGCCTGGAGTCCTTCAGAAGCGTCGAACTGGGGCTTTCATCCGGCGATTCCGATTCTCCCGATACATATCCCATTGTCCTCAAGGGAGATGCCATCTGTCCCGATGTTCAACTCAAGAATGGTTCCAGCTACGGTGAATCCCGTCAGTTGGCCGTACACCTGGCCGAGCTGCTCCGGGTGCCGCTGGAAGAGGCGACAAGCGACCACAAGACGGTCCTGGAGAGCGGAGAGCTTCGGCAGTCCCTGGCGGAGAGGATCCAGGGGCGAATGTCCGGCACGGAGGAGCCAACGCGGCCGGTTTCTCTGCGCAGCCGGGTTGAGATGATTCCCGGCGGCGTTCTTATTCGAATTCCCGGGGACGGCTTCAAATGGACCCTCCTTCTTCCCGTTGCGATTTCAGTGGGAGTGCTTCTCTATTTCGGACCGGGTTTTCTGGAGTTCTTCGACCGCACCCGGACACCCGTTCCGGTCCAGATGTTTTTCCTGGGGTTTGCCTTGATCCTGTTCGGATTGATTCCCCTCTTCCGTTTCATCTCCAACATCGTGAATGCGCTGCGAAGCTATACGGAAATAATCGCCACATCGCAGGAACTGCGCTTGACGCAGCAGGGGGCCTGGAAAAAATCGGTGACAACGCTCCCGGCAGGGGAGATTGTGGACCTCGATTACAGCACCGCCTCCGGCCTGTTGGAAAAGGCCATGGATTCTGCCGGGAGCCCTCCACGCCGGCCCCATCTGGGGACGCAGCCGCCGGTTCCGCCCCGCTGGCTGAAGGCGCTGGTCCGGCTGAACAGGTCCACCGGGGTTATCGTCAAGCACCGGACGGGACGGCTGGCCTTTGGTGCGGGGCTACCCGATGAAGAGGTGACCTATCTTTATGCAGAGGTGAAGCGCGCTTTGTCTGGGAAGTGAAACAGAGGAGAAAACATGACAGCCATGAAGCAATTCAACCGTGGACAGCCGATAACGTGAAGGGTTGAAAATAAGCAAATGACCTGTCCGGCAGGGTACCGGGATTGCTTAAACGTCTTTATTGCTTGATTTTCGATTTGAACCTGTTGTATCTTATCCACCAATTACCGACAATAAAAGGAGGATCAGCATGAAAAGAACGATTGTAGCATTGTTGAAGGGCATGTTTTCTGTAATGGTTGTTCTGGTATTTGTTGTTGGAGTGTCCGGCTGTCAGAAGCAGGAAGGTCCCATGGAGCAGGCCGGAAAGGAAGCTGATAAAGCGGTTGAAGCAACAAAGGATGCTGTACAGGATGCCGGTAAGAAGGTTGAAGAAGGTGCTGAAGCTACAAAAGACGCTGCGGGAAAGGTTGGAGAGAAGATCGGCGAAGGTGCTGAAAAAGCTAAGGATGCTGTCAAGAAGGGAGTTGAAGGCACCGCTGCGGCAGTGAAGGACACCGCTGCGAAAGTGGAAGAAAAGGCCAAGCACTAACCTAGCAGACGATAGAATAATCAAACGGTCCGAAGAAGTCAGGCAAGGTCCTGATCCATTCGGACCGTTTTTTATTTTTCAGGGGAACCGGCACCATTCGAAAAGGCCGAATTTCCCCCGGTATCCCTATCCGATCTAAATCAGTTCTTCCAGGCGCTTCAAGGCCTGTTCCAGATTTTCCGGATTCGGGCCGCCGGCCTGGGCCATATCCGGACGGCCTCCGCCCCTGCCGCCGACGATGGGGGCGATCTCCCGAATGATATTGCCGGCGGAGTAGCGGTCTGTCAGATCCTTCGTAACCAGGCACAGCAGCATGGCCTTTCCCTCCGCCCTGCTGCCGATCAGGATGATTCCGGACTGGAGGCGATCCCTCAGCTTATCCCCGAAATCACGGAGGGTCTTGGCGTCGGGCGCGTTCACGGCGGCGGTAAGAACCTTAATTCCCCCGATCTCCTTCGCCTGGCTGAGCAGGTCGGCCGAATCCTTGGCGGCCAGCCGGCTTTTGAACGTCTCCAACTCCTTTTCCATCTCCTTCTGGTTTTTGACCAGCTTCTCCACGCGTTCCGAAAGCTCCGAGGGATTGGACTTGAGGAGATTTGCAGCCTTTTTCAATTCGTTTTCGACCCGACGGGCGTATTTGACGGCCTCACCGCCTGTGACGGCTTCGATGCGGCGCACGCCGGCAGCAATGGCGGATTCGTGAAGTATCTTCAGGAACCCTATGTCTCCCGTCCTCCGGATGTGCGTCCCGCCGCAGAGCTCCATGCTGAAGTCGCCCATTCGAACGACCCGCACGCGGTCGCCGTATTTTTCATCGAAGACGGCCGTGGCTCCGGTTTTCAAAGCCTCTTCAATGGGAAGGACCTGGGTAACGACAGGCATATTCCTTCGGATCACCGCATTGGCCAGGGTTTCGATCCTCTCCAGTTCGTCGTCCTCTATCCTGGAAAAGTGGGTGAAGTCAAAGCGAAGCCGTTCTGAGGTGACCAGCGAGCCGGACTGCTTGATGTGATCCCCCAGAACCCGCTTCATGGCAGCCTGAAGCACGTGGGTTCCTGAATGATTGGCCTCCGTGGCCCGGCGCTTTTCTTCGGCGACGGTCAGATTGACGGAATCTCCCTTCCTGATCCGCCCTGTGCGGACCCTGCCGACATGGGAGATGAGGTTGTCCAGGGGGCGCCGGGTGTCAAGGACGTCGAAGACGAAATCCTTCCCCTCGATCGCTCCCGTATCTCCGATCTGCCCGCCGATCTCCCCGTAGAAGGGGGTTTCGGCGACGATGACTTCCCCTTCCTCGCCCTCCCCCAGCTCCTCGGCGAGGCCGTCTTTGTTCAGCAGGGCCGTCACCCTCGATTCTGCTGCGCAGACGCCTTCATAGCCCACAAAGACCGTGGAAATTCCCTGTCCGGGAAGCTTCTGGTACAGGATGGAAACGGCCTCCTCGCCGCTGCCTTTCCAGGATTCCCGGGCCTTTTCCCGCTGAATCTCCATGGCCTTCTGGAAGCCCTCTTCATCAAGGGTCAATCCGTCGCGGCGCACGATATCGGCGGTCAGGTCCGTGGGAAAGCCGAAGGTGTCATAGAGGCGGAAAACAATGTCCCCCGGAATGACGGTCTTGCCTGCTGTTTTCAGCCTGGCGACCTCGTCCTGGAGAATTTTCAGGCCGGCGTCGAGGGTTTCCATGAAGCGCTGTTCCTCGTTGAGAATAACTTTTGTGATATAGGATTCCTTGTCACAGAGATCCGGGTAGGCGCCCTTCATTTCCTTGATAACGATCGCCGCCATCGCGTGGAGAAAGGGCCGATTCAGGCCCAGCAATTTTCCGTGCCGCGCGGCCCGCCTTAGAATGCGCCTCAGGACGTAGCCCCGGCCCTCATTGGAGGGGAGGATACCGTCTCCGATGAGAAACGTGACGGATCGGCTGTGGTCGGCAATGACGCGGATCGATACATCGTCTTCCTCATTCACCCCGTAGGGCCGATTGGCCGTTTCGGTGATGGCTGCGATCAACGGGGCGAACAGATCGGTGTCGTAGTTGCTCTTTGCACCCTGGACGACGGCGACAAGGCGCTCCAGCCCCATGCCGGTGTCGATGTTCGGTTTGGGAAGCGGGGTGAGCGTTCCCGTTTCATCCCGGTCAAACTGGGTAAAGACCAGATTCCAGACCTCCAGGTAGCGGTCGCAGCCGCATTCGATGTGGCAGTCGGGACGGCCGCAACCGGTTCCCTCGCCCTGGTCGTAGATGATTTCCGAGCAGGGACCGCAGGGGCCGGTTTCTCCCATCATCCAGAAGTTGCTCTTTTCCCCCAGCCGGACGATGCGCTCCGCCGGGATGTGCATCTCGTCCTGCCAGATCCGGTACGCTTCGTCATCATCCAGATAAACGGTCACCCAGAGCCGCTCCCTGGGAAGCTTCATGACTTCGGTAAGGTATTCCCAGGCCAAGGAGATGGCTTCCCTTTTGAAGTAGTCGCCGAAGGAAAAATTGCCCAGCATCTCGAAGAAGGTGTGATGGCGTGCGGTAAAGCCGACATTTTCCAGGTCGTTGTGCTTCCCCCCCGCCCGGACGCATTTCTGGCAGGAGGCGGCGCGGGTGTAGCCCCGGTCTTCGAGTCCCAGGAAGGCGTTCTTGAATTGAACCATCCCGGCATTGGTGAAAAGGAGCGTCGGATCGTCCTTGGGGATCAGGGATGAACTGCTGACCCGCGTGTGACTCTTTTCCTCAAAAAATCTTAAAAAACTTTCGCGAATATCACGCCCCGATAGAATCATTCAACTCTTCCTCCTCTTTTATGCTCTTTAAAATCTTGAAGATCTGGTCGATGGGAAACCCCTTTCCCTCCAGACTCCGGACGATTTTTTGAAAATGCCGATTCCCCGGTCCGGGCGGCGGACCACCTTTCAGCATACGGAAAATCAAGCGCTGCAACGCCTCCGCTTCGGGAAAGTCCTGGCGGGTTTCCCCGATGGCCACGGCGATGAGGTCCGCATCCAGTCCCTTCTCGCGCAGGGCCAGCTCAATGCGGCGGTCGCCAAGCAGCCGGTCCACGGCTAGATGCCGGGCCTTCAGGCGGGCATAAGCGGCATCATCCAGATAGCGGTAGTCTTTGAGCTCCTGGAAGACATCCGCCAGGACTTCCGGTGGAAAGCCCCTGTCCCGGAGCTTTTTCCAGAGCTCCCGTTCACTGTGAGGCCGGATTTGCAGCAAACGCCAGGCCTTTTGCCGCGCTTTTTCCCTGGGATCTTTCCCTGGAAGGACGTCATCGATCATCCAGCGGGTTCTTCCGGAGCCGGCTGCCGGGGATTCAGGCCGTATTTGATTCTCACCTGCTCCTCAATGCGGGCCAGAAGATCGGGATTTTCTTTTAAGAAGTTTCTGGTATTGTCCCTGCCCTGGCCAAGGCGTTCCCCCTCATAGGAATACCAGGCGCCGCTCTTTTCCACGATGTTGCTCTCCGCCGCCAGGTCGAGGATGTCCCCGGTCTGGGAAATCCCCTCGCCGAACAGGATATCGAATTCCGTCTCCCGGAAGGGCGGAGCCACTTTGTTTTTCACAACCTTGACCTTGGTGCGCATGCCGATGACATCCTGCCCCGATTTGATGGAACCGGACTTGCGGATGTCCAGGCGCATGGATGAATAGAACTTCAAGGCGTTTCCCCCGGTCGTTGTTTCCGGGTTACCGAAAAACACCCCGATCTTCATCCGCAACTGGTTGATGAAGATCACCGTTGTGTTCGATTTGCTGATGCTGCCCGTGAGCTTGCGCAGCGCCTGGGACATCAGCCGGGCCTGCAGCCCCATCTGGGCATCGCCCATTTCCCCTTCGATTTCCGCCTTGGGGACCAGAGCGGCCACGGAATCCACGACGAGAACGTCCAGGGCGCCGCTTCGAACCAGGGTTTCCGCTATCTCCAGGGCCTGCTCGCCGGTATCCGGCTGGGAAATGAGCAGATCGTCGGTGTTGACGCCGATCTTCCGGGCATAGGAGACGTCCAGGGCGTGCTCGGCGTCGATAAAAGCCGCCAGCCCGTTTTTTTTCTGAGCTTCAGCAATGATATGCAGGGCCAGGGTCGTTTTGCCTCCGGATTCGGGGCCGAAGATCTCGATGATCCGCCCCCGCGGAATGCCGCCGATGCCAAGGGCGATATCCAGACTGAGTGAACCGGTCGGAATGACCGCAATGTCCTCGATCTTCTCTTTGGCCCCCAGCCGCATGATCGAACCCTTGCCGAACTGCCTTTCAATCTGGCTGATCGCCAGATCCACCGCCTTTGCTCTATCTCCATCTGTGCCCATGATGACCTCCGGAAAAATTACGAAATATTGGGAATCTCCTGTTCGCGAGTATCCTGCATTAATACAGGTGAAATTTTTTCAGCTTCTCGATGCAAATTCTCCGCCGCTGAGGAAGGGATAGTCCGCCAGTTTACTGTAGACGGCTCCCCGGGGAGTCAAACGACTCCGGAAAAGGGTCAGGCTGACGGCCTGAAAACGGCCTGCCTCGAAGGCCTCGGCTTTGTTCATGACCCGGTCAAGGCCGGACAACCCTCGGGCCGATTTTATCCGGGCCAGCGTCAGATGGGCACGAAACGGGCGCTCCTCCCGCTGAAACCCGAAGCGGGCCAGCTCTCTGTCCACTTCTTCCTGAAGGGCCTTAAGGGCGCCCAGGTCCCCTGACAGGCCCAGCCAGAGAACGCGCGGACGCCTGGAATCGGGGAAAAGGCCAAGCCGCCGCACCTCCAGATTCAGGGGGGCAAAGCGGGCCGTGACCGGTTCGACAGCGGCGGAAATCCGGGGAATGTCTCCTTCGGAAATGTTTCCAAAAAATTTCAGCGTCAGATGCATGCCTTCCGGACGGACCCAACCGAGTGCGCCGGACAGGCTGTATCGCAGGCGGCTTTGCAGGGTGGCTGCCGCCTGGCGCACGGACTCCGGCGGCTCGATGGCCAGAAAGGCCCGGATGGGCTCCAGTTCAGTCACGCCGCCAGCCTCCCTCCCTGCGGAAAGGCGCACGCGGAGTACTGCTGCACTCCGGGAAAGCAGACGTCTTCCATGCCAATGTCGCGTCGAGGCGTTCCTGCCCGGATATCATGTCTGCCCGGGAATCGAAATAAGATATCGTTTCAGCAGCGTCAGAGCCGCCTGAGAGGTTGCGACTTTGACGCGCCGCCGTTCCCACCGGAAGAGATATTTTCGGCAGACCGTTTCTCTTCCGTCTGCAAGGGCTATGTACACGGTGCCCACCGGCTTCTCCCTGCTTCCACCGGTCGGTCCGGCAATGCCTGTGGTGGACAGGCCGAGATCGGTGTGCCCAAGTTTCCGAACCCCCTCGGCCATCAGCCGGGCGGTGGGTTCGCTGACTGCGCCATGCACCCTGAGCGTTTCTTCCGGAACGCCGAGCAGTTCTGTTTTGGCGAGATTGCTGTAGGTGACGGCGCCCCTCTCCAGAAAGATCGAACTTCCGGAAATGTCCGTCAGGCGGTCGGTAATCAACCCACCCGTGCAGGATTCCGCGACGGACAAGGTCAGTTTCCGTTCAGAAAGTAACGCTGCAACCGTTCCTTCCAGGGTTTCCAGATCGTAGGCGAAGATGTGGCGCTCCAGCCTTTCAACGACTTGAGCTTCGGCGATTTTCAGTAGCGACCGGGCTTCCTCCTCCGTCGGCTTCCTGACGGTAAGGACCAGCCGGAGTTCCGGAAAATGGGGATAAAAGCCCACGGACACCCCCTGGCCTTCCAGATCCGCATCGGCCAGGCGCTGATCCACTTCGGCTTCCGATATTCCCGAGAGCTTGATGGTGCGGGAGGCCACCGCCTGGGCGGCCTCCGGGAAGGTTCGGCGGAGGGTCGGCAGGGCGCCCTGGGACAGCATCCGTTTCATCTCTGCCGGAACGCCTGGAAGGACCGCAATGAGCTTGCCCTTCACATTCAGAGAGAAGCCCCAGGCCGTCCCGACCGGGTTGGCGATGGGTTCGGCCCCTTCGGGAAAATCCGCTTGCTTGGAGTTGCTGGGGGCCCAGTAGAGGCCGTAACGGTCAAAAATGGCCTTGATTTTGGAAAGAATGGTTTCATCGCGGTACAGTTTCAAACCATAAGCCCTGGCAATGGCCTCCGTCGTTTTGTCATCTGTCGTCGGTCCCAGTCCCCCCGTTACGATGACGGCGTCCGTCTGGGCCAGGATATGGTCCAGTGCCGTTTTGATGGCGGCTTCGTCGTCATCCACCGACATCAGGATCGGGACCTGCCATCCCTGTATATTCAGCTCCCTGGCGATATGGGAGGTGTTCGTGTCCTGGGTCCTGCCACTGATCAGTTCATTGCCGATGGTCAGAATGCCGACCTGCATTGCCTGCCTCCTTGTCCTGTCCCTCTTCCAACAGCCTGTTCGTTTAAAACCTCCCGCGGGCTTTTCATGCCCAGAATCCGCTTAAAAACCAGAGCAGCAGAGCGCCATAAATTCCCGCCACAACATCATCCGCCACGATGCCGTAGCCGCCCGGCAATTTGTCCTGAACCCATCCCGCCGGAAAAACCTTGACGATGTCGAAGAATCGGAAAAGCAGAAATCCCATGATGATCAGAGAGATGTTCTGTTCCGCTGGAAGGAGAGCATACTGAAGGCCGACCACCTCGTCAATGACGATGTGCGGAGAATCTTTCTCCATGAAAAGGGCCTCCGCCCTCTGGGAAATCCCGATGGACAGACCCGTCAGGGCCAGGATGGCCAGGATGTGAAGCGGCTGGGACAAGAGTGAAATGGCGAGATAAAGGGGAATGCCCAGGACTGTGCCCACAGTACCCGGTGCGGCGGGGGCATAACCGGCTCCCAATCCGGTGGCGGCAATTCTGATCCATTTATCCGTCGGGGAAACACCTCTTTCTGTGCAATATCGGGCAGGTGAACTCTGCGTCAGGCGCTAAGCTATCCTTTTTCCACCCATCTGTCAATTCTTTTGGTTATCTGGTCGGGGGCATCCGGGTCCTTCGTGATCGGTCTGACCCAGCCCATGAAACCGATCATGAGATTAAGGATTTGGATTCCTGGAAAATCATCGGAGTTCTACACCAATCTCTTAGATAAAATACGGTTTTATCTGTATTTACTTTTTCCTGCTGACTTCGGTAATGTTAAAATATCAAATTTCAGATTTCCTGCCTTACCTGCCGACGGACAAATGACGTTCCGTCTCCGGGCGGAGATTTCGGAAAGCCTGAGTTTGGGAAGTCACCGATTTCGAAGGATTGATTGAATAACAGAAGACGGGATGGAAAAGGGGGTGGGAGGCCGCTGACCGCAGGCAATGTGAAGATGGTTGCCATGTCAATGAGTCATCAGACGTAGGAGAAGAGGAGAATAACCCATACAGGTATAAGGAGGAATCTATGCGTAAACTTGTGATGGCTGCCCTTTTTGCTTTCGTTTTCGGCAGCCTGATGTTTGGCGTTGCTGCCCAGGCAGCACCGTCTTTCACAACCTTGACACTTCCTGCACTGAACACGAATATTTCCACGTGGAGCGATGGCAGTACGTACAACAGCGTTTTCCCTGGCCTCCGCACGTGGAACGGCGTCCCTTTCAAGTTGGAAGTGGAAGAAAACACCGGAAATAATGTGTTTTATAACGGAACTCTTACCATACCTGTGAATGTCTACGGTGCAACCAATGCCTATACGCTCATCAATTCCTATTGTGGCGAATACGGGACGGTTATCGGGAAAGTCGAGTTTAACGGTTCCGACGGAGCCTATTATTCCGCAGATCTCGAGGAGGGAAGAAATGTGCGGGATCACTTTGCAGGCGGCTACAATAACATCATCGACGGTACTAATGCCGTAGCCGCATTCGACAACGGCAACGGAAGGGCCAGGCTGGACATGCAGATTTACTGGCTGCCGGCGGATTTTTCCGACGAAACGCTGACGAACATTGTATTTACGGCCTATGACAAAGGTCGCAGCGGTATTCCCTTTATTGCCGCCGCTACGGTAGAGGTGAATCCTGTCCCGGTTCCTCCGTCGGTTCTGCTCCTCGGCAGTGGTCTTGTCGGGCTTGGAGCCCTGAGTCGAAGAAAACTAAGGTTTCGGGAATTATTCAAATAGTTACAGCTAAAGCACAAAGGACTGCAGATTGATTATGGAGACGAAGGAACATTTGAAAGGAGGTACGGCAATGATCAGGATGAAAAGCGTTAAGGGATGGTTGTGTGCCCTTGCTGCAGCGGCAATCGTTTGTTTGCCTGCAGCGGGCATGAGCGCCGAGGTGAATGTGGCCTTGGGAAAGGCGGTTACGCTCAATGGGACGATGTATGGTGCAGCGGGGAGTACCCTGACCGATGGGATTTTCCGCCCCAGAGGCACTTCCTGGACAAGTGGGACCGTTTACTGGAACGGGACGGCCGCGTATGCGGAGATCGATCTGGGCGGCACCTATGTCATCAACAGTATGATTGCCCAGGCCGATGATAATGATCAGTACATGGTCCAATTCCGTGACATAGCAACAGATTCCTGGTGGACTGCGTGGACAGTGCCGAACTATGACGGTTATGGCAGTGGAATGCAGACTCGCCCGAATCCCGCCGACGATACGGAAAAGTATGTTCTGGAAACACCCATTACCACGGATGCTCTTCGCTTCTATGCTCTTTCCGGTGACAATTCCTATTCGGTATCCGAGATCCAGGCCTATGGGAGCGCGGTCCCGATTCCCGGCGCTTTGTGGCTATTTGCCCCGGGTCTTGCCGCGCTGGCTGGCTTCAGGAAGAAATTGGCCGGAGCTCGATCCCGTTAAGAACAGACACAAAACACCCCCGTTACAAAACGTCACTTTCAAAGAGGCCATGGCCGGTTTCAACCGGTTGTGGCCTCTTTGGTTTGATGTCCTGCAACCCTACGTGAAAAGAAATAAATTGAAAATATTTTAGATATTTAGTTCAGATCATTTTTGTGTTAATTTGTAAAACAAGGCGATCAAGGTGATGGCCTTGAAAGCTCCCGGCAAAACCGGGCCTTGACGAGGTAAAACCAAGAATGAAGGGGGAAACCGCCATGAGCAGATCGTTTTTTTTAGATCGCATCGGGAAAAAAGGAATATTCCGGAGGACAGGCAGAACCTCCGGGGTCCGGATCAGCCGTTCACCCTTTTCTTTGCGGGGCGGATTCCGGTTCGGGTTGTATCTGGCCGGGTTATCGGCGTTGGTGCTGATGGGTCCGTGGTCGGTCTACGCTCATCCTCCGGGGGACGTAAAATTGTCCTACCTGAAAGACCAGCAGGCGCTTCAGGTCACCATCACGCACAGCACACCGTTCCCGGGTTCTCATTATGTCAAGCAGGTCCAGATTCAAAAGAACAGGGATAAACCGGAGATTTACGAATATAAGAGCCAACCGGATAAATCCCGATTTGTTTATGTCTACAAAATGACATTGGCGGATGGTGACCGGGTGGATGTCAAGGTGTTCTGCAACATCTATGGGACCCGTACCGTCAGCATCGTGATGCCCAGCCCGTCAGCAAGGTAAGGCCCCATGAACTTGTTCTATCTGCATATCGGATTCATGCTGGTCTCGATGGCACTGCTGCTGGCCGGTGTGGCCGTGGCCATGGTTTTCCGCCGCAAACGCTGGTGGTTGAAGGTGCATCGGCGCGCCGGCATCGGGGCGGGTTTCGTTCTGCTGGGCGGCTTTCTGGCCGCCATCCTCCTGGTATCGCAGTCCGCCGGGGCGCACTTTGCGTCACCCCATACCTGGCTGGGGGGCGCCACGCTGCTGGGTGCTTTCATGACGCTTCTGCTCGGGTTATCTTCCTTCCGTTTTCCGGGCCATGCTCCTGAAATCAGGGCGATTCATCGCGTTTCTGGACGGTTGACCGGGGCAATGGGGCTGATAACCGTCCTGTCCGGACTGATCCTTATCGGGGTTTTGTAAAAGGATGTAAAAAAGGGTGTATTGGAACGGGTTTCAACCATTCACGGAGGTTCAATCATGAAGATTATGATCGTTTATTATTCCGCCTATGGCCATGTTCACCGCATGGCCGAGGCCGTGGCTGAAGGTGCGGGAGAAATGGCGGGCGCCGAGGTCGTGATGCGGCGGGTCCCGGAAACACTCCCGGAAGAGTTGCTTAAAAAGATAGGCATTTTCGACGCGCAAAAGGCCTTTTCCCACATCCCGGTCTGCGCTGCGGATGAACTGGTTGCAGCCGATGCAATCATCTTCGGCACACCCACCCGTTTCGGAAACATGTGCGGTCAGATGCGCTCCTTCCTGGACGCAACGGGAGGCCTGTGGGCCAGGGGGGCGCTGGTCGGAAAGATCGGTAGTGTGTTCACCAGCACGGGAACACAGCATGGCGGCCAGGAATCTACAATCCTCAGCTTTCATACGACTCTGCTGCATCATGGCATGATTATTGTTGGCCTTCCCTATTCATTCCAGGGGCAGACAAGGAATGACGAAGTCACGGGTGGATCACCCTACGGAGCTTCAACAATAGCTGGGACGGAGAATGAACGATGGCCCAGTGAAAATGAACTGGCTGGAGCCCGTTTCCAGGGGCGCCATGTGGCCGGCATCGCGGGAAGACTGTTCCGCTGAAAGACAGGCAGGGCGGGATCTTTCCACCCCGCTGGCTGAAGTGTGAAAAAGGACAGGGGACTTCTTGACTTTCCGGAAGTCCTTTCCTATACTCCGCGCTCACAAAGGGAATAGGAACGGAATATCTATCGCATGGAAATCCTTGTCACTGTTATTGATTTTTTTGTTCATCTCGACCGGTATCTGAGTATCCTGGTGTCAAGCTTTGGTGTCTGGGCCTACGTTATTCTTTTCCTGATTATTTTCTGCGAAACGGGACTGGTCGTGACCCCTTTTCTTCCGGGGGATTCCCTGCTTTTCGGGCTGGGGGCTCTTGCCGCTGCCGGAGCGCTGGAGCTGGACCTCCTGTTGCTGATGCTCCCAGTTGCTGCAGTGGCCGGGGACAACGTGAATTATACCTTGGGCAAATATATCGGGCCCCGCGTCTTTCATCAGAACAATCCCCGGTTTTTCAAGAGGGAATATCTCGATCGGACCCACAGGTTTTATGAACGGCATGGGGGAAAAACCATTGTCCTCGCACGGTTTCTCCCTATTGTCCGGACGTTTTCCCCTTTTGTGGCGGGAATCGGCAGAATGGCATACCTTCGGTTTCTCTCGTACAGCATCGCGGGCGGCCTTTTCTGGGTTGTCCTTTTTCTATTGGGCGGCTATTACTTCGGTAACCTCCCCCTGGTGAAAGAGAATTTCACGCTTGTCATTCTGGCGATCATCATTGTTTCCCTGTTGCCCGGTTTCTTTGAGCTGATCCGCCGGCGTCGGGGGATGGTTGAAGGATTCGAATCCTAGTGCCGTTCCGGATTGTGGAGCAGGGCGCTCGGAGGGATGGGAACGGGGATAGCACCGAGCGCACGGGCGTGGAGACTCTAATAACGGACTGAGTCAAGAAGTGCTATAGTGGTGGGCCGAATTGAACCGGCGGACTTTTTTGGGGGCGGGAGCAGGGGCTTCTTTACATATGAGAATCTTCCAGTCGGGGTGGCGGGAGAACATGAGGCGGATCGGAGTTTGTCTTTTTGGATTAATCCTGCTCTTCTGCTTTGTAACGGAGGCTTCCGCCGAGAAGAAGACGATCGTCAAGATCAATGAAAATGTTCATGTCGCCGAAGGGCAGTGGGCTCGCAACGTCATTTCCTTCGGGGGGCAGATTACCGTTTCCGGGACCGTGCAGTCTCATGTCGTCTCTGTGGGAGGGCCGATCGTACTGAGCCGCACCGCCAAGGTCGGGGGGGATGTCGTCTGCCTTGGGGGGGTTGTCGTGCTGGGTAAGGGGGCGCAGATCGCAGGGACCCTGACGGAAATCAACTCTTCGAATCTTTCCGAGGCGATTTCCGATGTCCTGAATGACAACTGGGAAGGGTGGTCATGGGTCTTTACGATTTTTTCCATCCTGGTTTTCACCGGTTTGTTGATACTGGCCCTGCTGATCGTCACCCTGATTCCCAAACCGGTCAATCTGGTTGTGGAGGCCATCGAGACCCACCTGCTTCAGGTGGGGCTCTGGGGGCTCCTTGTTCTCATCCTCATGGTCCCCCTGGCGGTCTTATTGACCATATCCGTTGTGGGGATCGTTCTGGTCCCCCTTGAACTCACCCTGATTGCCTGTGCGGCGCTTCTTGGGTTGGTTTCCATCGCCCGGCTGATCGGAAGCAAGCTCCTGGCGCTGTTCAAGAAAAGCAACTCCAGGGCTCTCAAGGAGACCTTCTGGGGATTGTTCCTTCTGTGGATCGTGGGTTGGATCCCCGTTTTGGGATGGATGGTCAAGATTCTTGCCCTGGTCGTCGGCATCGGCGGGGTTTTCGCGACCCGTTTCGGCACCCACCCGTTGACAACTTCCCGTCCTGCCGCTTCTCAGGAAACGCCATGAAATTCCATTGGAGATGAACGGTTATGGCCGGGGCGGAGCGTCGCTTCTCATTACCCTTTTAAATATACCCTACGGATCAATCGGTGAGGAATAGGCACTGTGGGAACGGGCAACGCCCGATTCCCTCGCCGCTTCCTTTACGGCTTCTGCAACGCGGGGCTGCACGGCGGGGTCAAAGATGCTTGGGATGATCCGATCCCGATTGAGCTTGTCTGCTTCAACACTGGAGGCGATGGCATGGACGGCGGCCAGCAGCATGGCCTCGTTGATGTCCCGGGCGTGGCAGTCCAGGGCCCCCCGGAAAATGCCGGGAAAGCACAGGACGTTGTTTACCTGGTTGGCGTAGTCGGAGCGGCCCGTGGCCACGAGGGCTGCGTACCCTTCCGCTTCTTCCGGCATGATTTCCGGAATCGGATTGGCCATGGCAAAGACGATGGGGTCCCTGGCCATAACGGCGATGTCCTTACCCTGAAGCAAACCGGGTCTGGACAGACCGATAAAAACGTCAGCGCCCCGCAGGGCGTCATAGAGGGTGCCTCTTCGTTTCCCGGGGTTGGTTATCAGGGCGAGGTCCGCCTTGACAGGGTTCATGTTTTCCTGCCGCCCTCGATACAGGATGCCGCTGCGGTCGCAGCCGATAATCCGGCGGACGCCGGCAGCCCGGAGCAGAAAGATGGAGGCTGTCCCGGCCGCTCCCAGACCGTTTACGACAACCAGAATTTCTTCGAGGCGCTTGTTGACAAGCTTCAGGGCGTTCACGAGGGCCGCCAGGATAACGACCGCCGTGCCGTGCTGATCATCGTGGAAGACGGGAATGTCGAGCTCCCTTTTCAAACGCTGTTCAATTTCAAAGCAGCGGGGAGCGGAAATGTCTTCCAGGTTGATCCCGCCGAAAGAGGGGGCCATCCATTTTACCGCCGAGATGATCTCTTCCGGGTCCCTGGTGTCCAGGCAGATCGGGAAGGCGTCGATGCCGCCGAAGGTTTTGAACAGAACGGCTTTTCCCTCCATGACGGGCAGGGCCGCCGTCGGACCGATATCACCCAGCCCCAGGACTGCCGTCCCATCGGTAACAATCGCCACCGCATTTTTCTTGATCGTTAGATCGCCGGCCCGTTCAATGTCATCCTGGATGGCCATGCAGATTCGGGCGACGCCCGGGGTATAGGCCATGGCGAGATCGTTGCGGTCCCTGAGGGTAATCTTGCTGGTTATCTCGATTTTCCCCCCCCTGTGGAGATGAAAGGTGCAGTCGATGAGTTCGAGGATGTGACAGTTTTTCAGATTCCGGATCGCTTCGACCGTTTTTTTTTCGCTGTCTTCATCGGGTGCCTGGATCAGAATTTCCCGGGTGATTCTGCCGTCGCGCCGGGAAAGGATCTTCATCTCCATGATCTCGCCGCCCGTGCCGCGCGCCGCAGCCTCAAGGCTCGACCGGCAATCCGATCCATCCGGCATGTCCAGAGAAATGCGGAAACTGTGACTCGGGCTTGGTTTCTTCATCATGCCACCCGCTTTTAAAAGCCACTGAGCGTGCTGTCCCTTGCCTATACGTCATCCTGTGCGTCTACTGTCTCGAAATTACATGAATTTTAACATTATCCCCTGGTTGGATCAAGATGGATTTTCCAACAAGTTTCCATTCAACAAAAAGCGCCTGCCTTCGGGGCTTCTTAGGTCCCTGAAAGCAGGCGCCATTAAAAATAAATGGATCATGAAAAGCGGCCGGACGCTTGCCCGATCAGCAAAGCATCCTATTGTTTACCGGCAGGCACTTTCCTGACCAGGGGCCACTTGTCAAAGAAGGTGTTGTAGTACAGGAACGCCATGAGCCAGACGAACTGGCCTGCCAGGATGCCCATGACCGGGTAGCCCATCCCCATGTCGGTGCCGGCGTAGGGGACCATTTTGAAAATTTTCACCCAGATGATGCCGTAAGCGAGGCCGATGACCCACCAGATGGCGATCCGGGTCAGGATCCGGGCGACCGGATTCGGGACCATGGCTGCCGTGGGCCAATCGTCAAAGACGTGATGCCACAGCAGCGTCGCGATGACAATGGACAGCGCCACGGATGCAACCGGAACGTCCGGCGGCACTCCCGGCATCAGGTTCAGCGGATTGACGATAGCCCGCACCACGTAAAGCATGGCAAAGGCGCCGAGCCAGGTAATGATGAGACCGATGATTCCCATCCAGGGCTGCTTCTTGGCGAACAGTTTCATGGGATAATGCTCGCCGCCCTCGGCCGGAATCAGGAAGAACCAGATGAAGCACTGGGCGTAGGCCACAAAGGTCGGCCAGGAGCCCATGGGCTTGGATACGACGTGATGTCCTTCGAGATCCAGGTGAAACCAGAAGCTGGGAATGATGATGGCGAACCACACCAGCAGGCAGAAGTAGGAGCTCAGCGACCAGGCGCCGAGGCTGTCCCAGGGGGCCTTGATGTTTCCGGCAAAGGGCCATTTGTGGAACAACGCCGCATAGCCGATATTGGCCAGGATGACCGGAAGCGCATAGAAGTTGCTGGCTTCCCATCCTTCAATGGCCAGTTTGACTTCATCGGCATTCTGAGGCGTAAACAGAATGGCAAAGCTGAAAGGATGCCACCAGAGGCCGGAAAATCCCACAATGACAAAAAAACCGATTAGGCCGACCAGCAGACCGACGGCGGAATACCAGAGACCGGCACCGGGCTGGCGCTGCGTTACGGCATATTTCCCGTAACCGCCGAAGACCAGGGCCTGCCAGATCCACGCGTTGATGCACATCCAGAAGAAGGTGGCCTCGGCAAAGCACTGAAGATACTTGTTGTATGTCTTGGGATCGACCTCCTGGAGCCCCGGAGCCCCGAACGCCAGAATGACGGCTTTGGAGATCCAGCCCCAGACAGGCCAGTAAAGAAGACTGACAATAACCGTCAACACAACGGCAACAATTCCTGTCGTAATAAGACTATTGAAACTGCGTTTCACAACATACTCATCTGCCATTTTTTTCTCCCCTTTTTTATGAATAACAGATTATACAGAACAGATCAGAATTCCTGCCTCCGTCACAGAAGACAGGTTCAGGCGAAATGCCTGAAATTAAAATGCCACCTGAAACCATGTCCGGAAAAAGCGTTAGCCGGACATGACGATCAATTCCCCTGCATTTTCACCTCCTTTCCGTAAATTTTATCAAGAAGATTCCTCGTTTGCAGTGTCTCTGAACAATGCGCGGATACATTCATGTTCCCGTGATGGCTATGATTTTTTGCCACTGCCTTGAGCGGTGAATCATCGGGTAGGAAGAAATTCGCTCCTTTTTGCTCTATTCTGATTAAAATGCAATCACAATGCGGCTAAAATTTCACAGTTGATGGACGATGTCAACAGGAAGTTCTTGATACATGCGATGTTCCCGTCTCGATCATCGTTCGGCCCCGGTGTACGCCGGGGCCGAAGACCCTTGAAATCCGTCTTTTTTCCCTGTTGCATTATAAGGTCAGGTATTGTACGTAAACTCTTCTTTCACGTTGCCGATGCATCCGCTCACAGTCCGAAAGACCGGGCCGGGGCCATCAAGACGAGAAAACGGTGGGACAGGAAAAGCGAGAATAGAACATGGTCAGCAGAATTGAAGTCGGCTTTCTTCCGGGGGTCCGGGACGCCCTGGGGGAAAAAACCCGGCGCAGGATACTCCACGATCTCCATCTTTCCGTGGAGCGGGTGGAGACGATCGAAGTCTATACCCTGGAAGGGAATCTGACGGACGATTTGCTGGAGCGGGTCGCGGCGGGGCCTTTTTCGGACCCGGTCATTCAGCGCTATGCCATCGACGGCAGTCTGGCCGATCGTTTCGACTGGCTGATCGAAGTGGGTTTCAGGCCGGGCGTAACGGATAACGTCGGCCGAACGGCAACGGAGGCCGTGCAGCTGCTGATGGAGGGGACGCAGAAAAACGGCGTAAAGGTCTACACGTCGCGTCAATATCTTCTCACAGGGATCCTGGAACGCGGGCAGGTGGAAGAGATCGCGTCGGGTCTGCTCGCCAATGACCTGATTCAGAGATTCGAGATTGTGGACGGCCGGACCTGGCAGCCGGGGAAAAGCATCAAACCCTATGTCCCCAAGGTGGTCGTGGCGGATGCGCCCCGAACGGATTATGTGGACCTTCCCGATGATGATGCCCGCCTTCAGGAAATCAGCAGCAGCCGCGTTCTCGCGCTGACTGTAGAAGAAATGCGGATCATCCGGAATTATCTTCAGGACGAGACGGTGCGGCGCGGACGCAGGGAGGCGGGGCTGGGCGAAGGGGTCACGGATGTGGAGCTGGAGTGCCTGGCCCAGACCTGGTCGGAGCACTGCAAGCACAAAATCTTCAACAGCTTCATTACCTACGAGGATGAGCGGGGAAACATCCGGGTCATCGACTCCCTCTTTAAAAGCTGCGTCAAGGGCTCTACGGCCGCCATCCGGGAAGAGCTCGGTTCCGAGGACTGGTGCCTGTCCGTGTTCGTCGATAACGCCGGGATCATAAAATTCAACGAAGACTACAACCTCGTCTTCAAGGTGGAGACCCACAACTCGCCTTCGGCGCTTGATCCCTACGGCGGCGCCCTGACGGGCATCGTGGGCGTGAACCGTGATCCTTTCGGCGCCGGCAAGGGGGCGAAACTCATCTTCAATACGGACGTTTTCTGCTTTGCCTCCCCCTTTCATGAAGGGCCCCTGCCGCCCCGTATCCTCCATCCGCGACGCATCTATGAAGGCGTGCGGGAAGGGGTGGAACACGGAGGCAACAAGAGCGGGATTCCCACCGTCAACGGCTGCCTCGTCTTCGATGAGCGCTTCCTCGGCAAGCCCCTGGTGTACTGCGGAACGGGAGGAATCATGCCGGCCCGGATCCTGGGCGAACCTTCCCACATCAAAGAGGTCCATCCGGGCGACATTGTGGTCATGACCGGCGGGCGGATCGGTAAGGACGGCATCCACGGGGCGACCTTTTCTTCGGAAGAACTCAATGAAAATTCACCGGTTACGGCCGTTCAGATCGGGGACCCTATCACGCAGAAGCGGATGACCGACTTTCTTCTCGTGGCCCGCGACCGTGGGCTGTACCGCGCCATAACGGACAACGGCGCCGGCGGCCTCTCATCTTCCGTGGGCGAGATGGCCAGTCTGTCCGGCGGATGTGAGATCGACCTGAAAAATGCGCCGCTGAAGTATGCGGGTCTTCACCCCTGGGAGATCCTCATCTCCGAAGCCCAGGAGCGGATGACCCTGGCGGTCTATCCCGAAAAGATCGAAGCCTTTCAGGCCCTGGCGATCAAAATGGGCGTGGAGGCGACCGTCCTGGGCCGTTTTACCGATTCGGGCAAATTCCACGTGCGCTACGGCGGGCAGACGGTGGCCTTTCTGGATATGGAATTCCTCCATGAAGGGCTGCCCCAGATGAAGCTGAAGGCCCGCTGGACGCCGCCCATCAACCCGGAGCCCGATTTCCCCGAACCGTCCAACCTGGGGCAGGCTCTCAAGGACCTGCTGGGCCGTCTCAACATCTGCAGCAAGGAAGCGATCGTTCGTCAATACGACCATGAAGTCCAGGGCGGAAGCGTCGTCAAGCCTCTTGTGGGGATCGCCGAGGACGGTCCCGGAGATGCCGCCGTTCTGCGGCCCCTTCTGGAATCCTTTGAAGGGATCGTCGTGTCCAACGGGATCTGTCCCCGCTACAGCGATATCGACACGTACGCCATGGCCGCCTGCGCCATTGACGAGGCGGTTCGGAATGCCGTGGCCGTCGGGGCGCCGCTGAGCAGAATGGCCGGGCTGGACAATTTCTGCTGGTGCGATCCGGTGGAATCGGAGAAGACCCCCGATGGGCAGTACAAACTTGCACAACTGGTGCGGGCCAACGAAGCCCTGTATGAATATACCCGAATTTACGGCGTGCCGTGCATTTCGGGGAAGGACAGCATGAAGAATGACTACATGATCGGGGGAACGAAAATATCCATTCCGCCGACGCTGCTCTTTTCCGTCATCGCCCGGATGGAAGACGTGCGCAAGGCCGTGACCATGGACGCCAAGAAGCCGGGAGACCTGGTCTACGTTCTCGGGGAGACACGGAGGGAACTGGGAGGATCTGAGTGGTATGCCCTGAACGGATTTGTGGGCAACGGTGTGCCCCGGGTTGATGCGCGCAGGGCGAGAAGCCGTTACGAGGCTCTGAGCCGGGCGATGGATGCCGGACTGATTGCCTCCTGCCACGATTGCGCCGACGGCGGCCTTGGGATCGCTCTTGCGGAAACGGCCTTTGCCGGGGGCTTCGGGATGGCCGTGGATCTTTCCCGGGTGCCTTCCTCGGGGATTGATCGCAATGACGAGCTGCTCTTTTCCGAATCTCAGAGCCGGTTTGTCGTCACCGTGGCACCGGCGGCGAGGGAGGCCTTCGAAGCCATCATGGCCGATTCGGAGACGGCCTGTATCGGCTGCATTACCGGGGATCGGACCTTTGTGGTCACTGGGCTGCAGGGCGCGGCCATTATCGAGGAGGACCTGGCTTCCCTGAAGGAGGCCTGGCAGCAGACGCTTCGCGATCTGTAGAAGCTCACGGGCGTGGAGCTAACGATAAAAAGACGCTGAATGGAAGATGCCTCCATCAGGAAGTACTGGAAAAAACAGGGTAAGCAGAGGGCGTTATAGGCGATGTTGCAACGGGTAAGATCCATGGTGATCACGGGAAACGGGACGAACTGCGAACGGGAAATGGCCCATGCCTGCCGTCTTGCCGGTTCGGACGAGGTGGACATCGTCCACATCAGCGAACTGCTCAGCGGGGAAAAGCGCCTCGACGACTATCATTTTCTCAACCTGCCCGGAGGATTTGTCGATGGCGACGATCTCGGCTCCGCCAAGGCCAACGCAAACCGTCTGCTGCACGTCCGAGTCCGGGGAACGGAAGAGCGCCTTTACGATTCGCTGCTGCGTTTCATTGATGAAGGGAAACTGATCCTGGGCGTCTGCAACGGGTTTCAGCTGATGGTGAAACTGGGGCTGCTTCCCGGTTTTGATGGCGGCTACGGAACTCAGACCGTCACCCTGACCTACAACGATTCCGGAAAATTTGAAGACCGGTGGGTCTACCTGAAACCGGATGCCGCTTCTCCCTGCGTGTTTACGCTGGGCCTGGGAGGGGTTTATCTTCCCGTCCGCCACGGGGAGGGGAAACTGGTACCCGGGGACAAAGCGGTTTTGGCGCGGCTGCACAACCAGAACCAGGTGGTTTTTCAGTACTGTGACGAATCCTTCCGGGAGCCCGAAATGACTTATCCCCGGAACCCCAACGGTTCTACGGACGCCATAGCCGGCATCTGCAATGAGACGGGGCGCCTTTTCGGTCTTATGCCCCATCCGGAGGCCTATCTGCATGCCACCAACCATCCCCGCTGGACGCGGGAAACGTTACCGGAAGAGGGGCAGGGACTGCAGATCTTCCGCAACGCCATAACCTTTATCCGCCGGGAGTTCTGAAATCCCGCCTTCAGACCAAATTCCGCAATCATCGGCCCGATGGGCGGCCGATTTCCCGCCATCGCTTTGCATTCCTATACCTGATAAATTTTTCTTCCTGGAAGTTCGATGCAGGTCAGTTTTCCTCCGTAGACCGCGCCCGTGTCGATGCCGATGATGTGTTCCGAAAGCAGGGGCCGGGCGAACGGGGTATGTCCGAACACCACAACCTTGGAGAAATCGGCGTCTGAAAGGAAAAATTCGTGGCGGATCCAGAGCAGATCATGAAGGTCCTGCTCTTCCAGGGAAAGCCCTGGGCGCAGCCCGGCATGGACGAAGAGGAAATCGCCGGTTTCAAAGTAGAAGGGAAGGGTTTGAAAGAACTGAAGGTGCGCGTCCGGCAGCCGGAGGGACGATCCCTCGGATTTTTTCTTCAACCCATAGGAATGGAGGGTTTCCAGGCCGCCGTTATTGAGAAAGAGCGGCCCGTTTTTCCCCTCCAGATAGAAGTCGAGAAGCAGCTCCTCATGATTGCCCCGGAGGCAGACCACATTCCTTAGATCCCGCTTCAGCTCGAGGATAAAGTCCACAACGCCTTTCGCATCGGGTCCCCGATCGATGTAATCGCCGACAAAAACGAGGATATCCCGCTCTCTGTCGATATCCAGGAGGGAAATCATCCCCTGCAGCTGGTGCAGGCAGCCATGGATATCCCCGACGGCAAAGATCCGTTCCATTGAGCATCTCCGGTACGAAACATCTCCCGATGCCGGACTGTCGTCAACCGGATCCGGCGGGGAGTCGACGCCGCTTCCATGAAAGGCTCCGGAAAGACGCCGCCGCCGCGGAAGACAAGGCCGTCAGCTCCATGAAGGCGCAGACAGGCAGGAAGTCTTCCGGGTGGACTACTGCAGATCCTCGTCCTGTTCCGGTTCGGTATTCTGATCCGGATTTCCGTTTTCCTTTGCATTTTCCAGGGTCACAAAGAAGGATGTCCCAGCTCTTTGAATGAGCAGCAGCCAGCTGCTGTTTTCCGGCTTCCGTGCCAGGGCGTTCGAGTAATCCTTCAGAGTACGAATGGGCCTCCTGTTGATCGAGAGGATGATGTCCTGGACCTGGAGCCCTACCTCGTCGGCCGGTGATCCCGGGCGGATCTTGGTGATCATGACGCCCCCCGGTGTTCTGCGTTTCAGGTGACGCGCCAACTCCGGAGTGATCTCCTGGACGGTCATGCCCAGTGTATCGGGAACCGCTTCCCTGGATGCCTGGAGGGTGTCTTTTCTCTCGCCGACGATGGCCGAAAAGTTCATCTCCTTCCCGTCCCTCAGCGCCTGGAGCTGCACCGTTCTGCCCACTTTCAGCCCGGCCACGGTGTTGAGCAGATCCCTGGTGCTGTCGATGTCCTTGCCGTCAATCCGGGTGATGATGTCACCCGATTTCAGGCCGGCCCGGTCACCCGGTTCACCTTCCAGAACCTGGCTGACCAGCGCGCCCTGCTGATTCTTCAGCTTCATGTTGGCGGCGATCTCTTCCGTGATGTCCTGCACGGTGATTCCCAGCCAGCCGCGGGTCACCTTTCCCCTGAATTTAAGGTCGTCCAGAATTTCCCTGGCCATGTTGATGGGAATGGCAAAGCCGATTCCCTGGCCGTGGGCTACGATTGCCGTGTTGATTCCCACCACCTCTCCGCTCATGCTGAACAGGGGGCCGCCGCTGTTACCCGGATTGATGGACGCATCGGTTTGGAGAAAATTGTCATAGGGTCCGGAGCCGATCATCCGCCCTTTTGCGCTGATGATGCCCGTCGTGACGGTGTGGTCCAGGCCGAAAGGATTGCCGATGGCAAACACCCATTCACCGACCCGCAGCTGGTCGGAATTGCCCAGTGTAACAATGGGGAGAGGCTTATCCGCCTTGATTTTGATCAGGGCGATATCGGTGTTTGGATCTTTTCCCTTGATTTCGGCGTCATATTCTTTCCCCGAGGATAATTTTACCCGGATTTTATCGGCTTTTTCCACGACGTGATTGTTGGTGAAGATATATCCGTCACTGGAAATGATAAATCCCGATCCAAGACTTCGCTGCTTGAGTTCCCTTTCAGGAAGATCGCCAAAAAACCGACGGAAAAATTCATCGTTGCCAAAAAATCGGTCAAATGGCGCCTCCCCGCCGGAACCTCTGCCGGATCTGCCTTTTATGACCTTGGTGGTGCTGATATTCACGACGGAGGGACCAAGTTTCTCTGTCAGATCAGCCAAAGAAGCGGGAGCCCCAGAGTCTGGAGTTCCTTCGCGGGCGAAAGCCTTTCCCGATTCACATAAAAGTGTGGCCACCGGAAAGGGGTAAGCGGGCATCAGAACCCAGCTCATCATCAGAAACATCAGAATCCCCAAGACAAATTTACTTTGACCGTTTTGTGTCATTTTAAACAACCCCCTGATCTCTTGTGATGCCAATTTAGAAATGCCCTGCGGGAGATTTCCTGCCGATGCCATTTTCTATCGAACGCAGGCAGAAATTAACCATAGATTCAAGCTTTTGTCCAATTTGTTTTTTTTGACGCGTTCTGGGGATGGGAGGGGGCTTCCGACGACGCTGTGGAAAGGGAAAAGGGGCGAAAACAGGGTCTATCGAGACGGTCCTGCGCGGTTCCGGACATTCCGGACATTCAGGAAATTCAGGAAATTCAGGACGTGCAGGAATATTCGCTTCTACATTCTGAACAAAATGTGTTATTAAATAACAATTATATGTATGGATTGTCGCTTCCCGTGTCAGGCGAGCCTCCGGGGGCGAGACATGAGGCCTTGTTTTACAGGATGAGGGAAACAGGGGAAAACGCTGAATTGAAGATGATAAGGAGGCAGATGATGGTAACAATTCGATTGACCGAAGAAGAAGCCGCCGAAAGCCGTGCAATGCTCAAGGCCGTGATTAATCCGCTGGATCGGCAGATAGCCGCTGTGGATCTGGGACACAGGGATTTCCGCCAGTTCCTGAAAGCCAGGCGCGCCCTTGTCGATGAACTGTTGAGGCGTCTGGAGACCATGACGACCTTTGATCTGACCGACGAGGAAGCGGAGGGCAGTATTGCCATGCTCAAGGATGCGATTCCAGTCCTGGATCGGTCCATAGCCGCGACAAAGCTGGCAAACAGAGATTATCTTCAGTTTCTGAAAAGCAGGCGCGCCCTGATAGACGAGCTGATCAGCCGCCTGTCGAAATAAAAGAAATAAAAGCCGGATTTTTTAAAAGGGATCACTATGCCGAGCCCAAGGGGTGGAAAACGCCCCTTGGGGCCATTCGGGGATGTCGTGCGAATCCTCTCTTTCGAAATGCCGTCCGGGACAACGGCAGAAAGGTCATTATGGAACTGAAGGTTCCTCAAACACTGAGGCTCGAACATCTGGAGCTGAGGGAACAGCTGTACGCCCTCACGAAGGAGGACAATGATCTTGGTGCGGCGGCGCGCGCCGTGATGGAGCTGTTTTACATGCACGCCGTCAAGGAGGAGGAGCGGGTCCTCCCCGCTCTGGAAGCCCTGCCCCGGCTTGCGGAGGGACGGATTCCTGAATCAGTGAAGTCGATGGAGGACATTGCCGCCGATCTGAAGGGAGGGCTCTACGAGGAACTCTTCGAAGACCACAAGAATCTTGAGGAGGCTCTCCGCAGAATCTCAAGTGCGGCCCTGGCCCTGGGCCGAAATGAAGAGGTCCGGTTTGTTGAACGCTTGACCCTGCATTTCCGGACGGAGGAGGAAATCCTTTACCCGGCGGCCCGGGTGGCTGCCGAATATTGCCGACTGCTGATGCAGTGCGGAGAACAATAGGCCCCGATCCTACTGGCTGATCTGGAGGAAGATCTTGGCCTTTTCAATTTCCTCCAGCACCGCGCTTTGAAGGCTGTAGAGCGAAGACTGGTCCATGTTGGCGTCATGAATCCGGATCAGGGCCGGCAGGATGTCCTGGTTTTTCACCGGGTTTCCCGCTGAGCCGATCCCCAGCGTGTTGATAAGAAAATCTGCCAGAGAAACGATGGAAATGAAGGAACGCTTATCGCCCTGAGCGTCCGCCGGGCGGTGATGATGGCGAAGCGTATTGAGAAACAACCCCCCCAGCTGCCACTTGTTGATGATCATTTCTCCCACAAGACAGTGGTTGAAGCCGAAAATCTCCTCTTCCATCGTGTGCAGCGACCTGTTTTCCTCCTCCGCTTTTTTCATGGCCATCGAATATTCCATGGCATATTCACGATTCAGGGGGATTTTACCCAGATCGTGGAGAAGCCCTGCGACGAAGTACTCTTCCCTGTCCGCCAGGGGGACCCCCAGTTCAGCGGCAAGAAACTTGGATGCTACCCCTACGCCGAGAGAATGAAGCCAGAAGTCATTTGAGGACAGGCCTCGGAAGGAATCCTTCCCTTCCAGGCATTTCAGGACGGCGGCGCTTAAAGCGAGATTTTTTACGGTGTTGATGCCCAGCAGCATGACGGCCCGGGTCAATGACTGGACGGGGGTGCGCAGGGAATAATAGGCGGAATTGACCAGCCTGAGCACCTTGCCGGCCAGGACCGGGTCCAGGGAGATGACGCGGTTCAGGTCATCAGGCGAGGCTTCGGGGGAATTGCAGATTTCCAGAACCTTCATCATGGTGACGGACAGGCTCGGCATGCGGGCGACGGATTGTGAAAGCTGTTCCAGACGGTTATCTTGATTGGAGATCGGTTCCATCATTGCATATTCATAGAATTCGAAGAGTTATGATGCGGTCATGTTCGTCGGCTCCTCGACGCACGGCTTTGGCGTGCGCCTGGCATGCCCTGATGTTCTTTCCCGTTCCGCGTTGAAATAACAGGCTGATACATCAACGCATGACCAGCACTTTACCCCCGCGGACTTTTCCCTCCTTGAGTTCAGCCAGAGCTCTGTTGGCATCATGCAATTCATATTCCTGTGTTTCCGGCTGAAGGGAAAGCTCGGCGGCTAATTAAAGGAATTCCCTTATATCCCGGCGCGTTACATTGGCCACGCTCTTGATTTCCTTCTCCAGCCAGAGATGATCGGGATAATCCAGATTCAGCAGCTCGCTTTTGTCCCGTTCTTCCTTGCGGATGGCATTGATGACGAGCCGGCCTCCTTTTCCCAGATTTTTGAGGGCTTCCACAATGGGTTTCCAGGCCGGCGTTGTGTCGATGATGGCGTCGAGTTTCCGGGGAGACGGCTCGGAGGTGTCTCCCGCCCAGACAGCGCCGAGCTGCCGCGCGAAGTCCTGCTCACTGGTGTTGCGGGCAAATACATAAACGTCGGTCGAGGGGCAGCGTCGTTGGACCATCTTGAGGACGAGGTGGGCCGAGGCACCGAACCCCGTCAGGCCGAGATTCTGGCCGTCTACCAGCCCCGTCAGCCGCAGCGACCGGTACCCGATGGCCCCGGCGCACAGAAGAGGCGCCGCCTCGATATCGGAAAAGATTTTCGGAAGAGGGATGGCGAAAGACTCCGGCACCACCATGAACCGGGCATAGCCTCCGTTGGCGTCCCGTCCCGTCGCCCGGAATTCCGAGCAGAGGTTTTCCCGCCCCTCCCGGCATTCCCGGCATTGTCCGCAGGAGGAGTAGATCCAGCCGACTCCGATCCGGTCGCCGATCCGGTATGCGGAGGCGTTCGGCCCGTTTTTTTCGACCCTGCCGACCACCTCATGCCCCAGGATGACGGGAAAACGGGGTGGGGGGGTCCGCCCCTCGATTTCATCCAGTTCCGTATGGCAGACTCCACAGGCGGAAACCCTCAGAAGGATTTCACCCGGGCCGGGTTCCGGGATCGGGAGCTCCACAAACTCCAAGGGGCTCCAGGATTCCCTGTATCGGGACAGGCCTTTCAGAATCATGGCTTCCATGCGCATGCGACGTATCCTCCTGCTGTTCTAAAATTCACTCCAGAGACATGAGGGACTGCCAGCGCTCCTCTTCCGAGTCGCAGGGGAGTCCCAGTTCGCGAAGGAGACGGACAATGGGTTCGTCGTTGAAGCGAAGATAGGGGTTGATCCTCATCTCCTCCGCCAGGATTGAATAGACGTGATTCGGATCGTAAAAGGAAAAAAACCGATCCAGGGCGGGATTGCCCGGTTCGAGATGGCGGGCCATGGCCAGGGAATCCCTGACGTAATCATGCCCGGCATAGATGACCGTTGACAGGGGCAGCGTCAGGATTTTTTTGATGGACAGGTAAAAGCTGTGCGTATCGCCGGAAAAACAGTTGCCGACCGTTCCATTGAACAGGGTGTCTCCGGTGAGGAGAATCGAATCCACGTGAAAGCACAGAGAATCAAGGGTGTGGCCGGGAGTGGCGTAAATGGTGATGATTTCACCGTCCAGCTCCAGCCGGCCGCGGCCGGCCAGGGTCGCGCAGTCCACGAAGGCCGCCCGGGAATGCCTCAGCAGGTCTTCATTGCCCTGGGTATGATCATAATGGCCGTGCGTATTTGTTACGAACACAAGGTCGAGTCGGCGCTTCTGCAGAAACGTCAGGATTTCATCAACGGCGCCCCCGTCCACGGCGATGGCGCCCCGCTCGCCGAAGATGAGGTAACCCAGATTATCCGGCCCGTAGCGGAACTGTTCAACGGCTAAGGCAGTCATGAGCGGCGCCTTCAGGGTTTGACCGTGACCCGCTGGAACGTTCTCTCCTTTTTGGGAAGGATGATCTTCAGCATTCCATCCACAAAAGAGGCCTCGATCCGGTCGGTCTGCAGGTCATCGGGCAGCCGGACATTCCGGACGCTGGTCTTTTTGATCACCTTCCGGTGTGATGCTCCTTCTGAATCATGTTCGTAATCTTCGGCCTTCAGAGTCTTGACGGTCAGATTATTGCCCTGGACCGTCACCTCGATATCATCCTTGTCCATATCGGGAAATGCGATGACCAGGATGAATTCCCGCTCGTTTTCAAAAACCTGGCCGTCGGCGAAGGTCCCCACGGCAGGAATGAAATAGCGGCTCGTCAGGTCGCCGAAGAAGGAATCGAACAACTCCTCCATCTGTGCTCTCAAGGTCGAAAATTCGCTTCGCTCCCATTCAATCCGATTAAGCATGGCTGAAAACTCCTCAACAACTCTTGCACTTGTCCCTGGTGTTGTCTTTCTTCTGCTCGTCCTCTTCCTCGCCGAATTCCTTTAACCCCTTTGCCAATTGCTCCAGCTTGTCATGAACGCGGGCGTGGATCGTTCCTTCCGGGTAGATGCCCTCGGCGTCGGCTTCGCCTGCCGGGATTCCCGTGAGCAGTTCGATCCCCTGATCGACGGTGTGGACACGGTAGATGGCAAATTCTCCGCGGGCGACGGCCTCGATGACGTCCGGGCGCAGCATGAGGTCCTGCTCGTTGCTGGCCGGGATCAGAACGCCCTGTGTGCCGGTGAGCTTCCTCGCCCGGCAGCAGTCGAAAAACCCCTCGATTTTTTCGTTGACTCCGCCGATGGCTTGAACCTCGCCCTTTTGATTGACGGAGCCGGTAACGGCGAGGTCCTGGCGGAGCGGGCACTCTGCAAGACTCGACAGGATGGCGTAGATTTCGGTTGAGGAAGCGCTGTCTCCATCAACGCCGGAATAGGATTGTTCGAAAGCGATGCTTGCCGTCATGCTCAGCGGCTTTTTCTGGGCGTACTTCCGCCTCAGGTAACCGCTCAGGATGAGCACACCCTTGTTGTGCGTGCTTCCTGAAAGATCCGCCTCCCGTTCAATGTTGATCACGCCGCCACGGCCCATGGATGTCACGGCGGTGATGCGGGTGGGCTTCCCGAAGGCATAGTCCCCCAGCATGTACACGGACAGGCCGTTGATCTGCCCTGCGACGGATCCTTCCGTGTCAATGAGCAGGGTCCCGCGGTCAATCATTTCCTGGATCTGCTCTTCGATCAGGTTGGAGCGGTAAATCCGGGACCGGATGGCCTGCTCCACATGCCGGGCTGAAACGATGTCGGCGCCCTCCTGCTGTGCACGGAAATCCGCTTCAATCAGCAATTCCCCGACGGAAAGGAGGTGGGTGGAGATTTTTTCCTTCCGCCCGGTCATGCGCACCGCCTCTTCGATGATCCCGGCGACGGCCGTCCGGTCGAAGGGTTTCAGGCCGTCTTCATCGGACTTCATGCGGATGTAGCGGCCCACCTGCCGGATCGTTTCTTCCGTCGTGTCCATGGTGTTTGCGAAATCCGCCCGGACCTTGAAGATCTTCCGCGTATCCTCGTCATAGGCATTCAAAAGATAATAGAGATAGGCGTTGCTGATCACCACGACCTTCAGGTCCAGGGGAATCGGCTCGGGGGCCATGCCGCCCGTCGTGAAGATGTAGAAGGGGTCAAAGGTCTGGGGCTCAAAGCAGTTTGCCTTGAGGGCGCGTTTCAAACCCTGCCAGACTCCCGGCTCCAGGATGGCATCCAGGAGATTGATGACGAGGAAGCCTCCGTTGGCCTTCAGCAGGGAACCGGCGTGGATGCGGCTGAAGTCGGTCGTCCAGATACCCGTGCGGTCCACCACCCGCTCGATGGTGCCGAAGAGGTTTTTAAAGTTGGGGTAGTTTTCCACGATGATGGGCCGGGTTTCCGTGTCACCGTTGTCCACGAGCAGATTCACCGAGTAGGGCAGGAAGGGGTTGCCCTGGGTGAAGGGAAGGGCTACTCCCGCCGCCATTGGCTGCTGCGGCCCCATGCGCAGCACGTTGAGATTGTCCGCCATGTCCTGGATCATCTCATCCAGATAGGCATGGACCTTTTCATTGTCGTACGTTTTCTTCAGCTCATCCGTTGGATTGGTGACGCTCTTGAGAAAGACGTACCGATCCATCTCTTCCAGCTGCTTCTGGACCTCGCGCTGCATGTCCCGGATCTCCATGAAGATGCGGTCCACCTGTTCCGTGAGCTGATGGTGCTTGTTTTTGATCGCGTCATACTTTTCCCGAGGATACTCCCCCCGTTCAACGATGGATTCCAGCTTTTCCATGGGGGTCGGTTGATCATTGACGATGGGCATGACCACGGGGCGCGTCATCTGTCCGATTTGAACCTGGACGATGGCAAAACCCTCCTCCTTGACGCGGGCATCCAGGTCCTTGAAGAACTGCTTTCCCTTTTCCTCGTACTTTTCAAGGATGTCCTTCTTCATGGTGAGGTAGTCTTCGCTCTCGAAGAGCATGGGGACGTCTTTTTTCAGATTTTCCACAAAGGAGTGGATATCGTCGCGGAACTTTCGCCCCATTCCGGCCTTGAAGCGCAGCAGGTGAGGCGATTCCGAATTCTTGAAGTTGTAAACGTAGCAGAGGTCGTCGGGGATGAATTCCGTCCCGGCCATTTCCTGAAGAATTTTCAGGACCGTGGTCATCCGGCCCGTACCTGAGGAACCGGTAACAAACACGTTGTAGCCCTCCTTCCGGACGCCCAGGCCGAATCGGAACGCCTCCAGGGCTCTGTCCTGGCCGATAATTTCCGTCAAGGGATCGAGTTCCTTGGTCGTTTCAAAAGGCAGGGTCCGGGGGTCCAGTTTCCAGCGAAGATTTTCCGGGGGTATGGATAAGAGAGTTTGAATGTCCGACATGGCGTATCATCATCCTTTCTGTCTTTTAAGGCATGCAATCCAATGGTTAAGATTTAACGGCTGAATTCAGTCTTCATGTAAGGAGCGATGAAAGCATGCTATCAAATGTCCATTATAAATACAATCAGAGCATCGAAGTTCCCTCTCCGTTTTGCCGCGGGCTTGACAAAAGGGAAGCGTTTCTCTACTGTTCAAATAAGGGATTTCGCGGGAACCACCGGAAGACTTTAATGACAGTATCCGGAAAGAATCAAGGAAGCAAAAGGAGGATAGCATGGAGTGCAAAAAAGAAAAGAATCTTGAGTCCTGTTCGTGCACGTATTATTCCTGTTCCAGAAAAGGGGTGTGCTGCGATTGTATCCGCTATCACCTTAAAAGCCGCCAGCTTCCCGGCTGCTGCTTTTCCGCGGAGGCGGAATCTACCTATGACCGCTCCTTTGAGCATTTTGCCCGTCTTGTCGGGGAAGGAAAGATTTAATTCTTTTCTCCCGCCTTCATTTTCTCATCTTTGTTCATGACCCTTAAGAGAAATCTAATCCTATGGAGGATGCCGGATTAAGGGATAAAA
>Ga0123334_1001285_pt1 | contig 32151 bp, 27 predicted proteins | sample BiotimSIPDNA_FD_89706 | JGI IMG/M metagenome (GOLD analysis project Ga0123334, IMG submission 89706) | Anaerobic biogas reactor microbial communites from Washington, USA - Biogas_R1 time_0 SIP DNA | ecosystem: Engineered > Bioreactor > Anaerobic > Unclassified | place: Washington, USA...
AACTGCGGTATGTTTGAGCGAGCTCTGCTATGACCACAGCAAGTTTATGGATGGCGTATGTGTGAATCTCAAGATACATCCCACTGCTGTAAGCAATGAGGAGGGGCTCGGTAAGCTCCGCATGATGTCACAGACATACTTTAATATGGGAGGCGCAGAGATCCAGTATAATATTGTTGGTAGCGATACCATGCGCGAGGCTCAGGCTGACCCGCAGAAGTACCGAGACCTTGTTGTGCGTATTGCAGGCTATTCAGCCTATTTTGTGGAGCTGGGGCTGGATAACCAGAATGACCTTATAAGCCGTACTGAGAATATGCTGTAATCAAACATTTTGGATTAACAGATAGATTTTTGTTTTTGTGGATTTTTATTACAATTTGTAGGGGCGAACTTTTTCGCCCCTACGTATTTTATACCGGTTTTTTCAAACAACCTGTAAGGGCGAATAATTATTCGCCGCTCAATCAATAAGCACAAAGCCATACCTGTTCTGCACATCATCTTTATCCTTAAGCACATTACAGGGCAGCCCCTTGTTTCTGGCGGTTTTATACATATCAATCCCGAGGTTCTCATCGCATGGCCTTATCTTTTGAGGTGTGGGGCAATCCTTTCCCTCATCAACCGCACAGTTTTTACACAGCCTGCAGTGCCTGATCCCAAAGGCAAAATAATAACCATCCAGAAAGGCAGCCCTTTCTATTTCAAGGATCGCCCTGCTCAGATCAGTTGCGTCATGGGCATGGAGCAAAAGTATATTCTTGTATGATTTTATCATGCGCATGCCCTCTTCAAATGATATATTCCGGGTCCCGCACTTTATGGTCTGTTTATGAAAATCCTCACACCCCCAACGGCACTTGAGTACCGCCCTGATATCAAAGAATATATCATCAGGTATTATCAGGATGGCGTTTTCCATCCCGAGTGTCTTTGCCATCTCACAATATCTGATGTGGTCCTGTAAATTTTTCTTATCTTTTTGTGCCAATTTTTTCACTCGAACCCTTGACCCCTCGACCCCTCGGTCCCTTATCCCCTATCACCATTTTCTCTCAGGTAATTCTTAATAATCTCAATCACCTTTTTGCCATATTTCTCAGCAAAGTAAGGCCCTACACCTGATACCATGAGCAGCTCATCCTCTGTTGTGGGTAGATCAGCGCACAGGTTGTAAAGCACATTATTGGAAAATATCCTGAATGCAGGGAGGCCCCTTTTTTTGGCAAGGCTGTTACGCCATGCCTTGAGTCTGTTATTAAGGTCGCTATTTTCACCACCTGACCTTGACACAGGCCTTGATTCTTTGCCCGGTTTACGTAACCTGAACTGTGAAGGCATCTTCTTTTCCTGGGGCACATTTAATGTTACCTGAAGCGTCTTAATATCCTCCCTGTTAAACCTGTAACCCTCCTGGGTAAGTGATGCCCTCTTATAATGTATGGTCTCTCCATCCTTATCAAAGCTCTCATCGCTTAATGTAATAAGCCCGACCTTTAAGAGTGCCCTTAACAGCTCTTCAAAACTATTCCTTGTATAGTTTTCACCCGGGCATACAGAGCTATACAACCTCCCGGTACTGAGGCTCCCTGCTGATTTTAACTGGCTCATAATATCAACAATGTATGCCTGCTCCAGCCTGTCAGGTATGCGGGTTAAGGAATGAGCGCTCTTTACAGGGGCACAGTAGTCGCATATGCCGCAGGGGCCTTTATGATCTTCCCTGTCTCCAAAGTGATTTATAAGGTAGAGCATGCGGCATGAAAAGGCGCCCGCAAACCTTGTCATCTCATCGATCTGCTTAAGCCTGTGCTCCTTTTGCCTCATATATGAGACATTCCACCCTGCCTTGCCCTTTTCTATTATGTCACCGGCAGTGACCTTCGCGCCACCGTGAACCCAGAGTTTTTCCACTGCGCTGTCAAACTCCTCCTCTTCCATATCCAGCTCCTTGCGCAGCCTTTCAAGGGGGACTCTCTCATTTGTAAGCTTCTTAAATACCCTATTGAGCACCCCCTCCATCGGATAACTCTTCTCATGAAAGAAGATGTGTATATGTCTGTCCGCGTATGACTGTAAAAGTATGGCCCTTGATGGTTTATTGTCCCTCCCTGCCCTGCCTATCTCCTGGTAATATCCCTCAAGGGTGCCGGGCAAGGCAGTATGTATTACAGTGCGGATATCGGGTTTATCTATACCCATACCGAATGCAATGGTGGCTACAATTACATCCAGCTCACCTGATAGAAAGCCGGTCTGCACCCTGTCCCTTTTTTCAGCGGCCATGCCTGCATGGTATGGCTCCACCTTAAGCATATCCCTTAGATCCTCCGCAAGGTCCTCCGCCTTCTGGCGTGTCGGCGCATACACAATGGCGGGCAATGCAGCTTTATCAAGGAGTATATTCCTGACCTTCCTTGCCCTTTCAGAAGGGGCTATCTCAATAACCTCTATAGCGATATTTGTACGCCTGAAGCCGTGTATGTGCATTCGGGCATCAGGGATATTAAGCTGCCTTACAATGTCCTCCTGGACCCTTGGCGTAGCGGTTGCAGTCATGGCAATAACAGGGGCAGGCATAAAAAGAGGAAGCCTTTCACCTAAAAGCCTGTAGTCGGGTCTGAAGTCATGGCCCCACTGTGAAATGCAGTGCGCCTCGTCAACAGCGATCAGCACAGGTTTTCTTTTTGCGAGCATCTCGGGGAACCCCGGGACAGAGAGCCTTTCAGGCGCAATGAACAGGAAATCAAGCACGCCTGCAAGGTATTTACGACAGACATCACGTGACTCATGCCGCGCCCTGCCGGAGTGTATGCGTTCTGCCCTGATCCCCCTCTCCCTTAAGCTTGCTGTCTGATCCTCCATTAGCGCTATTAAAGGGCTTACCACAAGGGTTGTACCGCCTCTTGCAATGCCCGGGAGCTGGTAACAGAGGGATTTCCCTGAGCCTGTCGGCATTACCAGTAATAGATTTTTTCCGCTTATTACCGCATCGCACACACTTTTTTGATATGGTCTAAAGGCATCAAAATGAAAAACATTTTTAAGGATGGCTTCAGGGTTTACCGGGTAGGGTTTTACCTTCTCTTTTTCCCCTGTTATTGATTGATCTTTATTTATCGCCTTTGTTAGAGGCGAATTATCATACTGTTCCCATGCAGGGAGAGGCGCATAATAATCATCCATCAATGGTGGCGCTTCATCAAATGGTTGCTGTTCTTCAGGAGGTGGTTGATTTTTACTGGTCATAGTTCCCAACTGATATTTCAAGACACAAAATGGTGTATTGACATTGATGTCTAATTTTTGGTGGCATATAAAACGCCACCCTACGAAAACAGTTAACCCCAATATATGCTGGGGTTCTTGTCCCGCCATAGCTTTAGCGACGGCGGATTATACCCCACCTTTTGCTTTAACAAAGGGATCACTCCTTAAATGCATTCAATGCAGAGCCAGCCCTGAACCATCCTATCTGCTCTTCTGTAATGGTATGATTCAGCATGAGTTCAATTCTTGAGCCATCTCTCCTTGTAACATATGCCTTTACAGGTTTACCCGGCTTCAAACCTGACAAATCGACAAGGCTTATCCTGTCAGACTCCTCTATCTTTTCATAATCCGAAGGTGAGCTGAATGTGAGGGGTAGTATCCCCTGTTTCTTAAGGTTTGCCTCATGAATACGTGCAAATGACCTTGTTATCACCGCCTTTGCCCCCATAAACCTGGGGCTCATGGCCGCATGTTCACGGCTTGAACCCTCACCATAGTTCTCATCACCCACAATAACAAAACCGCCCGTCTGCTCCCTGTAAAAGAGGGCGAGTTTATATAATGGGACACCCTTTTCTCCTGTGACTGTATTTGTCCCATGCCCAGTCTCTCCTGTAAAGGCGTTTACTGCGCCCATAAGCATATTTTTTGAGATATTGGTTATGTGTCCCCTGTATTTGAGCCATTCACCGCCGGGTGAGATATGGTCGGTTGTGGTCTTTCCCTTTGTCTTTACCAGCAGAGGGAGATTTGCAAAGTCCTTTCCATCCCATTTTTCAAAGGGTTTTAAAAGCTCAAGCCTGTCAGAGGCGGGGTCTATTTTTATGTCAACCGCCCCTTTTGTAATATCCGGTGCGATAAAATATTCCTTTGATTCAACAAGCCCTTTTTCCGGGAGGGAGGGAGGGTTTGGAGGTTCAAGCATGAAGCCTGTGCCATCCTCTGCTGTGAGTTTATCTGTTTCAGGATTAAAGGCTGTTTTACCTGAGAGAGCTATAGCAGTGGCAAGCAGAGGGGATGTGAGGAATGCAACAGTCTCAGGGTTGGCGTCATTCCTGGCCCTGAAGTTCCTGTTAAAGGTGGTGAATATGGTATTTGGATCACCCTTTTTAATATCTCTCCTGTTCCACTGCCCAATGCATGGCCCGCATGCAGCAGCCTGTATCTCTGCACCGGCACGGGTAAGGGTATCAAGTATGCCGTCTCTTTTTATGGTTTCATAAATCCTTAATGAGCCGGGGCTTAAGAGAAAAGGCACTTTAACTTTTAGCCCCTTTTCATCTGCCTGGCGCAGTATCTCCGCAACTGCATAAAGATCAGAATATGATGAATTGGTACATGAACCTATAAGAACCGCAGAGACCTGTTCAGGCCACTTCTCAGATGATACCAGCTCTTTAAAATCAGAGACTGCTGTGATCCGGTCAGGGGTATATGGGCCGGAATGGGCGGGCCTTATCTTATCAAGGTCTATATCGATAATATCATGAAAGACCCTTTCCGGCTCTCTCAGGCAGACATCATCCTGTTTCAAGATATCAGAAAATTCCCTTGTCTGTTCTGCATCTCCATAACGCCCTACATTCTGTAAATATGCATTCATTGTATCATCATATACAAATAACGATGAGGTCGCGCCCAGCTCTGCGCCCATATTGGTGATGGTAGCCTTCTGGGTCACTGATAGATTTTGGGCCCCCTCGCCAAAATACTCAAATATACAGCCTGTCCCCCCCTTTACTGTAAGCCTCTTTAACATCTCCAGTATTACATCCTTTGCAGTGGCCCACTCCTTGAGCCTTCCCTTAAGCCTTACACCTATAATATATGGGAATGTAGTTTCCCATGGAAGCCCTGCCATAACCTCTGCTGCATCTGCCCCCCCAACGCCAATGGCAAGCGCCCCAAGCCCCCCTGCATTCGGGGTATGGGAATCTGTACCGATCATCAAGAGTCCCGGCTTTGCATAATTTTCAAGCAATACCTGGTGTATGATACCTGAACCCGGGCCCCAGAACCCTATGCCGTATCTGAGGGCCGCGGTAGCGAGAAAATCATACACCTCTCTGTTTGTGTCTGCCGCCTTCTCAAGGTCAGGGTCATTTCCATTTTCTGCGGTTATCAGGTGGTCACAGTGTATGGTGGCCTCCACCTGGCTCTTATTTCTCTGTGCCTGGATAAACTGGAGCATGGCCATCTGTGCGGTTGCATCCTGCATTGCAACGCGGTCAGGGTATAATTTTATTATGTCCCTGCCAGCCACATGGGTTTTATTCATCTCATCATCTGCCTCATGCAGGAATAGCAGCTTTTCCGCATAGGAGAGGCCTCTTCCAACTATTTTTCTTTTTATATCAAGTATCTTTTCTGCCCTGTTTTGGGTCAAGTTTTTATTCATGTTGCACCTTTCATATTAATATCTGTGTGACAGAAATAAACCGTATGCGAATTTCTGTCAAGGATTCATGAACAGGGTATAACACCTTCCCCGGATTATTAAAAACTTTTCACTTGGAGGATGGGGATGCTGATGTTAAAATGGCTTTAAAAAACATCATTGAGTCAAATATTGATTCACTCAAAACATGGGTGTATGGCCTTTATTTGGTCATATCCTGATACCCGTAAACCCTGCATAAAAAGGAGGGTGATAATGCCGGAGCTTGTGATCTGGAAAAAGAGGCAAATAAACAGGCTTAAGAAGGATATGGACAGTATGGTGGAAAGGATGCTTGTTGAGTTTCAACATCTTTCATCCGCTGGTGTCAGGCTGAAAAGGCCGGAGTATGACCTGGTTGAAACAGATAATGAGCTTATCTTAAGGGTCGATATGCCAGGTATTGATCCTGACAATATAGAAATAACCATAACAGGTAATCTCATATCCATAGATACCAGGGTAAATGAGGAGACAGTGCACAGTAATGAATCGCATCACGTGGTTGAAAAAAGGTCTGGCGCCTTTTCAAGGTCAATCCCTATCCACAGGAGGATATGTGTTTCAAAGGTAAGGGCCACATATGATAATGATGTTTTGCAGATTGTTATGCCCATGTATTCGGGAGAGGAAAAAAGGGGAGTCAGGGTAAGGCTCAGGTAAAGGGTTTTAATATTCAGGCAGGTTAAAATGGAGGGTATATGCCCGTAAGGAAAGCAGACAGGGAAGTTAAGGCAGAAGCGCTGAGATGGTCGCTTGATCTAAAGAAGCTTACATTTGAAACAACTGATGAGCTTGAACCATTAACTGAAATCATTGGCCAGAAGAGGGGGGTTGATGCATTCAGGTTTGGGGCAGGCATGAACCATGCCGGGTACAACATATTTGTAACAGGCCCAGCAGGCACAGGCAGGCTCGCCACAGTAAAAAAATTACTTCATGAGATATCGGACAAAAGCGGGAGGGTGCCTGATGATCTCTGTTATGTAAATAATTTTAAAACCCCTGATGAACCTGTCCTTATAAAATTCAAGGCAGGTCAGGGGAAAAGATACAAAAAGGATATACATAACCTCATAGAGACCCTTAAAAGGGAGGTTCCCCGCCTTTTTGAGGGGCAGGATTATATAAACAGAAAAAAAGAGATAATGGAGGAGTACGAAAGAAAGGGAAAGGGGTTTTTCAAGGAGCTGGATAAAAAGGTGAGGGATGAGGGGTTCACCCTTGTTGATGTCCAGATGGGGCAGGTAAAGAGACCGGAGGTGGCTCCCCTTGTTGATGGCCAGCCCACACATATTGACCAGGTGGAGCAGATGGTGGAGAAGGGCCGTTTCCCAAAAGAAGAGTTTGAGGAGATGAAGAAAAAATATGCTGTCCTGCGCAGTGAGATTGAGCAGATATTTATTGAACTCAGGGACCTTCAAAAGGAGATACAGCAGAATACAGAGGAGATGGACAGGGTGCTCTTTCTCAGCATGGCAAATGAACTGGTTTCATCCATTAAAGGCCGCTACAAGTCAAAAAAGGTGGAGACCTTTTTAAACGGCATAGTCGAGGATATGAGCGAGAATCTCCAGATATTCATGAGCGGCCAGCAGGAGACTTATCAAGGCATGCCTGTCATGGTCGCAAAGGGAAACCCCTTTGATATATATTATGTGAATCTGCTTGTTGATAACTCTGACCGGAAGGGGCTGCCTGTCATAGTGGAGAACAACCCCTCATACCAGAACCTGTTCGGGAGCATAGAGAGAGTTGTTGACAGGAGCGGCATATGGCGCACAGACTTTTCCAGGATCAGGGCAGGCTCCTTAATAAAGGCAAACGGTGGTTTTCTTGTCCTTAACCTGCTTGATGCTGCCAGGGAGCCAGGCGTATGGCCAGCATTAAAAAGGTCACTCAAAAATAAATCCATGCAGATAGAAACATATGACCCATTCTATTTCTTTACAACAACAGGGATAAAGCCTGAGCCTATAGATATGGAGGTAAAGGTGGTGCTGATCTCTGACAGTTACATCTATAACCTTCTAATGAGCCTTGATGAAGATATCCCAAAGATATTCAAGGTAAGGGCCGAGTTTGATACTGTCATGGATAAGGATGACAGGGCCATACAGCAGTTCGCTGAATTCATCCGAATGAAGACAAAGGAAGAAAAGCTGAAACCCTTTGACAGGGGCGCAGTTGCAGCCCTTGTTGAACAGGCAGTAAGGGAGGCGGGCAGGCAGGAGAAGATATCAACCGGTTTTCCTGTGATATCAGACATCATAAGGGAGGCGGATTACTGGGCAGGAAGGGATAAAAAGAAGAGAGTCCTGGCAGGCCATGTTGAAGAGGCCATAAACGCAAGGATTAACCGGACAAACATGATAGAGGAAAAGATACAGGAGCAGATAGACCGTGGCACGCTTCTGATAGATATTGACGGCACAAAGGTAGGCCAGGTAAACGGTCTTGCAGTATATAGCCTCGGAGATTATATGTTCGGGAAACCCTCAAAAATCACCGCCTCAACATCCATGGGCAGGGCAGGCATAATCAATATAGAAAGGGAGTCTGACATGTCAGGGAGCACCCATAACAAGGGGGTGCTCATCCTTGGCGGGTACCTGCGTGAAAAATATGCACAGGATAAGCCCCTTACAATAAGCGCCAGCATTGCCTTTGAGCAGTCATACGGGGGCGTTGATGGTGACAGCGCATCGTCAACAGAGGTTTATGCCATCCTTTCAAGCCTGGCAGGAGTGGCCATCAGGCAGGATATTGCAGTAACCGGGTCAGTTAACCAGAAGGGTGAGATCCAGCCCATAGGGGGAGTAAATCAGAAGATTGAAGGGTTCTTTGACTGCTGCAACAAAAGAGGTCTGACCGGCACACAGGGTGTAATGATCCCTGAGACAAATCTTAAAGACCTTATGCTCAGGAAGGATGTGATAGGGACGGTAAAAAAGGGTAAATTTCATGTCTATGCAGTTAATAACATAGATGAAGGGATCGAGATACTTACGGGTAAACCCGCAGGAGAGAAAAGGGCTGACGGGACATACCCTGAAGATACGATAAATTACCTCGTTAATGAAAAACTCGCGAACCTTGCAGAGGGGCTGAATAAATTCGGCAAGGAAGAAGAAGGAAGCAGGAAAAATACAACAAAAAAAGGGTCAGTGAAAAAATAACAATAAAATCCAGAGGAATATCATGACTCAATATCTGATTATAGGTAATGGTGTGGCAGGCACTACCGCTGCCGAGAATATCCGCAAATATGATAAAACATGTAATATTACCATCGTTACAGATGAAGCTCTCCCCTTTTATTACAGGCTCAGGCTGAATGAATATATAAGCGGGGAGATTGGGCAGGATCTGCTCATGGCAAAAAAGGGCTCATGGTACATGGATAACAATATAGGGCTTATGCTTGATACAAGGGTAACAGGGGCTGATCCTGTTATTAAGCATATTTTTACAGAGAGTGGTGAAACCATACCCTATGACAGGCTCCTTATTGCAACCGGGAGCCATTCATTTATACCGCCCATAAACGGGGCTCAGATAAAAGGGGTTTTTGCCATACGTGACATCAGGGATGCAGAAAGGATCATGGAGTATAGCCGTAATGTAAAAGAGGCGGTTGTTATCGGCGGAGGGCTCCTTGGCCTTGAGGCAGCCAATGCCTTGATAAAGATGGGGAAGAATGTAACGGTTGTGGAATTTGCCCCAAGGCTCCTTCCAAGACAGCTTGATATGGAGGGGGCACAGAGGCTGCAAATGATTATGGAAAAGATGGGCCTTTCATTCAGGCTTGATGCAAAGACCGAGGCTATAGAGGGGAATGGAATAATAAAGGCTGTACGCCTTGCTGGCGGAGAAACACTACCAGCACAGATGGTTATTATATCTGCCGGTGTCAGGCCAAATATGGAGCTCGCAAAGCATCTTGGTCTTGACTACGATAAAGGTATAAAGATAAACGGCCATCTGAGTACAAACAGGCTGGATATTTTTGCGGCCGGTGACTGCACGGAATTTAATGGCATCACATACGGCATCTGGCCTGCTGCAATGGAGCAGGGTAAGCTTGCCGGCGCAAATATGGCAGGTGAGGATATTGTTTATACCGGCACAACCATGTCAAACACACTCAAGGTTGTTGGTATTGATCTTGCCTCAAGCGGCAACATAGATGCGGATAACAAATATGAATCAAAGATAAAGATGGATGATAACTCCTATAAAAAGGTAGTATTGGAGGATGGCAGGATAATCGGGTGTATCATGCTGGGTGACACAAAGGTTTTTCCAAAAATAACAAGGCTGATTTCATCAAAGACAGATGTCTCAAAGTTCAAAAATAAGATACTTGATGAGGGGTTTGATTTTAGTAAAATATAAATTGTAAATACTGCTATGCATTGGCGTAAATACAATAGTGAAGATTTTCACCACGGAGTACACGGAGAGCACGGGAAAAACTTAAAAAAACTCCGTGACCTCCGTGTCCTTGTATGGTTGAAGTGACAGACTAAAATTGAACCGCAAAGACGCAAAGGGCGCTAAGAAAAACAAAATTTATTTATTGATAATATAATAAAAATATTTCTCCGTGTCCTCCGTGGTTAATCAAAATGATATATCTCATATGTCGTTTTATAAAGGTTCAACTGTAACTCACTCCCTGGATGGGAGAGGTCGAGAGAGGGTGGAAAAGACAGGTTTTTTCATTTTATCTTTCAAAAAAAAAGAGGTGACTAATGCATACCCACAGTAATACACCATCGGAATTCCTGGTTGAAAATATCCTTCTGCTCCCAAAGGGAAAGGCGCTTGATATAGCAATGGGAGAGGGCAGAAACTCCGTGTATCTGGCACAGATGGGCTTTGATGTTGAGGGGATAGATAACTCACAGGATGCTATCACTATGGCGAATGCCCTGGCCAAAGAAAAAGGTGTAAGAATAACCGCCCGCCTGATTGACCTGGAAAAGGACCCTTTTATCAAGGCCCATACCTATGATTGTATTATCTGTTTCAATTACCTCCAGAGGGCTCTATTCCCATTTATCAGAAACGGCCTTCGTAAAAACGGTGTTATAGTTTATGAGACCTATATTGTTGATCAGGCACAGTTCGGTAAACCAAAGAATCCTGACCACCTTCTTAACCATAATGAGCTCCTTGGGCTGTTCAGTGGGTTCAGGGTGCTCAGGTACCATGAGGGTATCATGGGAGAAGAAAAAGCGGTTGCCGGAATTGTGGCTCAAAAAATCACCCCTGGATAACACTTTTAAGAAATAAGTTACCGCCTTACTCGTCAACCGCAATTTTTATTACCACCTTATGGAGCACTCCATCACCGATAAGTGGCATATGGCTATCTTCTGGAAAAAAGATCACAAAATAACCCGCTCTTACAGGGATAAAGGCATCCGGCTCATCATTGAAAAAGCCTATGTCCTCATCCATGTCAAAACCTGATGCCGGGCTTTTACATCTTTTCAAGGGTTTCCACCCCATATTATCTGTTCCGGATATAACCAGCTGTATATCTATATATTTCTCCTTAATTAATCAATTGTGGACAATTGGTATCATAATATTATATTCTACCCGCGTTTTTATTAATATGCAGTTTTATGGCGGTTTAGTAAATTTATCAACAATATTCAAATATTAACTAAACACGGAGGATATAATGGCTGATCAGAGCAAGGCCTTTGAAAAGGCATTGGAGATAGGCAGGCCCCCAAACATAATAAAATTATTCCCAAACTCAAGGGCCCTTATTGTTAGCGGAAAGGTGATAGACAGGGCCTTAATAGCAAAGGGTAAGGCAATGACCATAGCGGCAAATGGAAGGAGCCTTCCTGTAATAGTCGGCACCCTCATGGCTGCACAGAAGGCAAATGCTGCGGTCATCATTGAGATTGCAAAGTCTGAAGGCGGCTCAAGCTCATATTGCGCCGTAACCTTCTGGAACCTGGCCAGGTTTGTGGATGATATATGTAATGAACTTAATATTACGATACCTGTAGCCATCCATGCAGACCATTACGGGATAAAATCGGCCAAGGACGTAGAGATCGCAAAGACAGAGATACCAAGCATGTTTGACGCTGGTATGACATCCATAGCCATTGATGCATCCCATATGCCCGATGATGAAAATCTGCTGGCAAATATTATCCTTAACCCATATATCCCCGGATGGGCCGGTTATGAGACAGAGGTGGGTGAGATCAAGGGCAAGGAGGGGCTTTCAACTGTTTCCGAGGCAAGGTTTCTTATCCAGGGGCTGAACGCACACGGGATTTCACCTGACTGGATTGCTCTTAATAACGGCACAACACACGGCATAGAGGCAAGCGATGCGGGTATACAGGTGGGTTTAACAGCCGATATCCACAAGGCGCTTGCTCCATATAAAATATCAGGGGCGCAGCACGGCACATCAGGCAATAACTCTGACAGGCTCAGGAAAATAGCGGCTGAAACCGCAACCACAAAGGCAAATGTTGCCACTGCCCTCCAGATGATATCATGGGGCGTAAAAGTAAATGAATATGGGAATGCCTTTCTGGATGAAAACAGGGAGTTCGTGAAGGTACCTACAGAGGGCCTGTCCAAGGAACTCTGGAATGAGATGGTTGAATATGCAAAGTCCAAGTCGTTAAAGGCCGGGGACTATAAAAAGTTGAATCTCCCATTTGAAAACAAGATACTTGGCCAGGCAAAGGAGTACAGGGAGAGAATGGCAAAGGGCGTTGAGGCATTTGTATATGATCTTCTGGTAAATGTCTTTAACGCAAAGGATACAGCGCCCCTTGCAATAGATGCCATTATAAAGGCCGGGTCATACGACCTGGGGCCAAAGGCAAAACCCATAGAAAACCCTGCTGAATGGACAGAGGAAAAGATCAGGAGGCGTGCAGCAGAAATCTCCTCATCCAAAGGCCCTGAGGGAAATTTTGATGACTAATGAGGAAAAGCAGGTGACCCCAATAGATGATCACCTCTGGGTTCAGGATATTAAAGAGAATACCCCTGTAAATGATATCTACATGGTCAGGGTAAAAAAGGCGGGTCAGGCCAAGACAGGTTCAACATTTTTAAGCCTGACCCTCTCTGATAAAACAGGTGATATAGAGGCCAGGGTATGGGATAACGCAGAGGCGTTTTCTGCCCTTTTCAGGGAGGGAGACGCTATTGCTGTTTCAGGCAAGGCGGTGTTATACAGAAACCAGGTGCAGCTCACATTAACAGGGCTGACTCCAGCCAAATGTGATGACCCTTCCATCTTTCTTGAGGCCACACCCAATGACCCACTTGGCATGATCAAGGAGCTTAAGGTGATCGTCCGGGGTATAAAAAACCCTGACATGAGGGATCTGATAAACTCATTCCTCTCTGATCACATTTTTATAACAAGGTTCAGAGAGGCCCCTGCTGCCAAGAATTTCCATCACAGTTATATCGGTGGGCTGCTTGAGCATACACTCTCGGTGTGCCGTATGGTTAAACAGGTATGCATGGAGTATCCTGAGCTGGACTCAGACCTGCTTATAACAGGGGCATTCCTCCATGACATAGGTAAGATCCGGGAATTTACCTTTGAAAAGGTGGTGGATTATTCTGATGAGGGGAGACTCCTTGGCCACCTCGTCATGGGAGTACTAATGCTTGAGGAAAAGCTGGCAATGTTAAAAAGATTCCCGGCTGAGACCGCACTTTACCTCAAGCACATGATATTGAGCCACCATGGTGAGTATGAGTTTGGCTCACCCAAAAAACCCAAATTTGTAGAGGCCTTTGTCCTGCATTTTGTAGATGACCTTGACGCAAAGATTAACGGCATAGCAAGGATCATTGCAAAGGACAAGACCGAGGGGTCATGGACAGAGTTTAACAGGATGTTTGAGCGGTATCTCCTGAAGGAGAGGATAAAGCCGCCAGCGGATGAATCAGCGCCTCAGCCACCGCATGTTGGCAGGCAGGGGACATTATTTTAAAATTGTAATTTACAGGTTTTAAAGATTTTATGAATAAAATAATGATGGTTGACAGCAACAACCGGAAAATAAACTACCTCAGACTTTCCATTACAGACCGGTGCAATCTCAGATGTATGTACTGCATGCCCGAAGAGGGTATTGAATTCTTACCACATGAAAATATCCTTTCTTATGAAGAGATATTAAGGATTGTTCGGCTTGCCACCTACAGGGGCATCCGCAAGGTGAGGCTTACAGGTGGAGAACCACTTGTCCGTAAGGGCTTTACTGATTTTTTAAAAGACATGAGTAAAATAAAGGACCTTGAAGAGATATCTATCACCACCAACGGCGTGCTCTTAAAACAATATGCTGCCGAGATCAAGGCATGCGGCGTAACCAGGCTCAATATAAGCCTTGATTCACTCAAGCCTGAAAAGTTTAAAAGGATAACAGGCCGTGATTATTTTCACCAGGTATGGGAAGGTATCCAGATGGCGGAAAGGCTCGGCTTTTCACCCATAAAGCTGAATGTTGTTGCCATAAAGGGTGTTAATGATGATGAGATAGAGGATTTTGGCAGGCTTACCCTTGAAAAGCCTTACCACATCAGGTTTATAGAGCACATGCCCATAGGGGGCAACAACTGGAACTCTGAAAAATTCCTCTCAATACTAGAGATATACGAGAGGCTCCAGAATGTCGGCCCTCTTGTATCCATAGAAAGAAGAAACAGCCTGGACGGCCCTGCACAGCGGTATAAAATAGAAAATGCAAAGGGTGAGATAGGGCTTATAGGAGCCTTAAGCAACCACTTCTGCGCTGTATGTAACCGTCTGAGGCTCACTGCAGACGGCCATTTGAGAAGCTGCCTCTTTTCAGAGACCGAGATAGATGCAATGCCCCTGTTAAGAGAAGGGAAGAGCGATGAGGAGATACTTGCTCTTATAGAAAAGGCAATCCATGAAAAACCTGAAAAGCATAACCTTAAAAACCAGGGGCAGAGGAGCTGTACAAGGCAGATGTCAAGTATAGGAGGCTGATGAGTTTTATTCAATAGGCCACTCGTTTATCTCTATGAATCCTGATAAATTCTGGCTCTGGCAAACTGGGATGGAAAAGATTCGTTTTAACAAAAATAATTAGCGTTCATTTGAGGTTAAAATACCCTCTATCCTTTTCCATATCTCATCTCTTCCCTCACGTGTCTGTGCGGAGAAGAGTATGGGTTTATCAATATTCAACGCTGAGAGAGACCCTTCAAGTATCCTTGTCCTTGTATCCCTCTCTTTGCGGTTAAGCTTATCCACCTTGGTTAAAACCGGGATAACGCCCCTTCTATATTCAGTAAGCCAGTTTATGAGGTTAGTGTCATCCTCTGACAGTTCACGCCTTATATCCATGATCACAATAACCGCCTTGAGGTTTTCACGGCTCTCAAGGTATGTTTCAACCATCCTGCCCCATGATGCCTTTATATTAAGTGGCACCTTTGCAAAACCGTAACCGGGCAGGTCAACAAAACAGAGGTTGTTGCCAATATTAAAAAAATTGAGGGCCTGCGTCCTTCCCGGAGTAGAGCTTGTTCTGGCGAGTTTGTTCCTGTTAACAAGGACATTAATAAGCGAGGACTTGCCTACATTTGATTTTCCGGCAAATGCGATCTCAGGCCTTTCAGGTGGCGGATAATGGCCCTTTTCAAAGGCGCTTTTTATAAATGATACATCCATCTATCTTTCCTCAAGGTATTTTTCAAGCCGGTCAAGGCCGGCGATTATGTTATCCATTGAGTTGGCATATGAAAACCTGAGATAGCCTTCGCCATTTTTGCCAAAATCAATGCCAGGCGTTATACCTACCCCTGCCTTTTCAAGTATATCAAATGCGAGCCTGTATGAGTCATCAGATATATGCCTGGCATTCACAAAAACATAGAATGCCCCCCTTGGCTCAACCTGAATCGTAAAACCCAGCTTTCTTAGCCGCTTTATCATATAAACCCGCCTCTCATTATATACAGACCTCATCTGTTCTATCTCATTATCTGCATTTGTCAGGGCTGCAATCCCTGCCCACTGTGCAATGCTGCTCGCTGATATGTAGAAATTCTGCTGGATCTTCTGGATTGGTCGCACAAACTCCGGCGGCACTATGGCATAGCCCAGCCGCCACCCTGTCATAGCATGAAGCTTTGAAAAGCCGTTTACCACAAAGGCCCTGTCTGTGTACTCAAGTATGCTGTGCTCTATTTCCCCATATACAAGCCCGTGATATATCTCGTCCGATATTATCATTGGCCCTAACCCTGCTATTTCTTCCATCCTTTCCGGTGAGAGGAGCGTGCCTGTTGGGTTTGAGGGGCTGTTAATCAGTATAGCCTTTGTCTTTGCTGTTATCCTTTTCCTGATCTCAGAGGGCCTGTACTGAAAGCCCTCCTCTTCAAAGACATCTACAAAGCAGGGTGCAGCCTTAAGAAACAGGGCAAAATTGGGGTAACATGGGTAATGGGGGTTTGATATGATTATCTCATCACCCTGATCAAGCAATGCAGAGTAGATCATGAACAGTGCCGGTGATGTGCCTGAACTCACCACTACCCTGCCAGGGTCTACCTCCACACCATATTTTTTGTAATAATGCTCGCAGATAGCCCTCCTCAGATCGAGAAGGCCTAAGCTGTGGGTATAGTGGGTCTCCTCCCTTTTTATTGCCTCTATTGCCGCCTCGGAAATGGGGGGAGGGGTAGCAAAGTCAGGCTCCCCTACCTCAAGGTGGATGATTTCCATACCCTCCTGCTCAAGCTCATGGGCACGTTCAAGCACATCCATGACGATAAAAGAAGATATATTCTGAGAACGTCCTGAAACTTTAGTCATGGAGGGCCTGCTTATATCTAAATAACCTTGTTCAGGGGATATTCTATTATACCCTCAGCACCGGCCTTGATGAGCTGTGGAATAAGGTCCCTAACCACCTTTGAATCCACCACTGTTTCAACTGATGTCCATGTGGATTTATAGAGGTGTGCGACTGTGGGCGCATTCAGGCTCGGGAGAAGACTTATAACACTTTCAAGCTTTTCTTCAGGTACATTCATCTTGATCCCCACCATCTTTTCTGCCCTTAATGCCCCCTTAAGCAGGAGTATTATCTGACCGATCTTTTCCTTTTTCCATTCATCCTTACAGGACTCTTTATTCGCGATAAGCTGGGTGTTTGACCTCATAAGCTCATGAATTATCTTCAGGCCATGTGCCTTGATGGTGCTGCCTGTCTCTGTTACCTCTACAATGGCATCAGCAAGCCCTGATACCACCTTTGCCTCTGTGGCGCCCCATGAAAACTCTACATGGACATCTATGTCTCTTTCCTTGAAATATTTCTTTGTGAAATTCACCAGTTCAGTAGATATCTTTTTGCCCTGGAGGTCCTTTAATTCCTTTATGCCTGAATCGTTCGGCACTGCGAGCACCCATCTCGCCGGGTTCTGGCTTACCTTGCTGTAGACAAGGTCATCCACCACCACCACGTCCGATTCATTCTCCATTGTCCAGTCAAGACCGGTAAGCCCTGCGTCGATCGCACCACTCTCCACATAACGTGACATCTCCTGTGCGCGACAGATGGTGCACTCAATTGTATCATCATTGATAGCAGGGAAATAACTCCTGCCATCCACGTTTATCCTCCAGCCTGATTTTTCAAACAGGCTAAGTGTTGAATTTTGAAGGCTCCCCTTGGGAATACCCAATTTTAATTTTTTCATTTTTGATTTCCTCTCAAATTTTAAACAAATGCTTTCGGCTTTGAGCTTTGAGCCTTCAGCTTAGATCATTGAGCATATGTTTTTATTATTTTTTCCCATACACCTTTTCAGGGTCAAATATCTTATCGCCAACAATGGTTACCTCGCCCTTATTATCTATCTTCTGGTAAAAGCAGCTCTCACGGCCCGTATGACATGCTGCCTGGCCGATCTGATCCACCACAAACAGAACAGTGTCATTATCACAGTCTGCATATATCTCTTTTATCTTCTGGACATTACCGGATGTGCCACCCTTGTGCCAAAGCTCGCTTCTTGACCTGCTCCAGTAATGTACCTCGCCTGTTTCAAGGCTCTTTTTCCAAGAATCCTCATTAATATAGGCCAGCATAAGCACCTTTCCTGTCCTGTAATCCTGGGCAATTGCCGGAAGCAATCCGCTTCCCTTTGTAAAATCAAGTTTTATCATCATTTTTTTCCTTTTAAAGCATATTCTATCCTGCCTGACAGCAGGGTGGGTACCTTAACATATTGAAATTTAAAAGCAAGTTAAAATTGGGTTAGCTCTTTTGCGCTCAGCTGGCCGCAGGCCGCAAGTATATCCTGGCCCTTGCTCTTTCTTATGATAACTGTGTACTGATTTTCCGCAAGAATATCCTGAAACCTGACCATCTCATCCCATGATGGGGCGCACATGGAGGGGTCCGGGCCGGGGTTAAGGGGGATAAGGTTGATCTTGGCCCTTACACCCCTTAAAAGCTTAGCCACCTTAAGTGCGTCTCCCGGGCTGTCATTAACCCCATTGATAAGGATATATTCAAAGGTGATCATCTTCCTGTTTGGAAGCGGAAACTGTTTACACGCAGCGATAAGGCTTTTAAGGTTGTATGTCTTGTTAATGGGCATAATGCGGTTTCTGGTCTCATCATCCCCGGCATTAAGGGATACAGCAAGGTTGACAGGAGAATCCTTACCAAGCCTTATTATATTGGGGACGATACCGGAGGTGGAAAGGGTAATCTTTCTGTGTGAAAAGCTGATTGTATTCTGATCTATCAGATTATTTATGGCGGTAACTACCGCATCATAATTGGCAAGGGGCTCACCCATGCCCATGAGTACGATGTTTGTGAGTTTATCAGGGTCAGCCATCCCTCTCTGTGTCTCGATAACCTGTTCGATGATCTCCCCTGCGGTAAGGTTCCTTTTTAACCCCTGACGCGCTGTATGACAGAATGTGCAACCCATTGCGCATCCCACCTGGGATGAGATGCACAGGGTGAAATGATCTTTTTCCGGTATAAGCACTGACTCTATCAGGCTGCCATCATCAAGTTTAAAAAGATACTTCTCTGTGGTATCCTCTGATACGAGTGTTTTGATCTTTCCGATACGTGTGATAAAGGCCGTTTCCTTTAACCTCTCCCGGATTGCGATGGAGACATTTGTCATCTCATCAAAGGAGGTGGCCATCCTCTGGAAAAGCCACTGCCTTATCTGACCTGCCCTGTAGGGCTCAAGGCCAACCCCTTTGACCCATTCAATGGTCTCGTTAGCAGAGAGAGACTTTAAATCAGTCTTCATTTTATCCTGTATACCTTCTTTCATATTCCTCAGTATTGACTGTAATTTCACCCGATATTTACCTATTAATTATATAATGTCAATCAGGGTATGATTACTATGAGAGGGTATATTTTAACGGATATGGACTAACCTGAGAAATTACCTTTCACATACCCCGCACCTAATGCAATTACCCGGATCACATATTGCCGACTCTGTCTCCTTAAGCGCGAGTTTGTATTCCTCGATAAGGGACCTCTTCTTGATACCATGATCGATAAAATCCCAGGGGAGTATCTCATCGAGGTTTCTTGGCCTGTTCACAAAGAAGTCTGCATTCAATTCTGAATCACGAAAGGCCTTTGTAAAGTCATCCCCATATCCATGTGCCTTTTTTAGAATAGCCCCTGCCCTTCTATCCCCCATGGATAGAAGCGTCTGAAGGTATGCCCACTTTGGCACATCAAAGGTTACAGTTACTCCGCCCTCCTTTGAAAGGCTCTTTTTAAGGAACCTCTGCTTTTCCTTGAGGCTGTTCATATCCTCCATAGGGAACCACTGAAAGGGTGTAAAGGGTTTTGGTATAAAGCAGTTGACACTTAAGCGTATCTGGCCTATCTCTCCTCTGGCCTTAGACTCACTCACCATGGAGTGTTTTATCTTTTTAATGAGATCATAAATGGCTGCCACATCATCCATTGTCTCTGTCGGCAGCCCTATTAAAAAATACAGTCTGAGTGAAAATTTGCCAACCCTTGCAATGAGCCTGACAGCATTAGTGATCTGTTCATGTGTAAGGTGCTTGTTGATTACCCTCCTGAGCCTTTCAGAGCCTGCTTCTGGAGCTATAGCAATATGCTTCTGCCCAGCCTTTTTAAGGAGTATAAGCATCTCTTCATTCAGGAGATCTGCCCTTAGGGAGGAGAGAGAAAATGTCTTGCCGCAGGCCAGTATCTTTTCAGCTATATTTGTTATACCAGGCGTATCAAGGACAGAGGCGCTAAGTAATCCAATCTCGCCGCATCCAAAAGAGGATTCATCAATGGAAGCAATCACCTTTTTTGCATCCTGATATCTTGGCGGCCTGTACACAAACCCTGCTGCACAAAAGCGGCATGACCTGCCGCAGCCCCTGCCAAGCTCAACAAGGAGCTTATCAGCAAATTCTGTTGAATCTGAAATTATTGTTGAACTGTTTACAGTGAGATCAGCCTTACCAGTTACAGCAGAGCTTATCCTGTCTGGGATTCCGTGAATCAATGGGCCTCTTGAAGTTATTGTGCCCTCTGAATCATAATCAACATGATAGAGGGATGGGACATATATGCTCCCCATACCTTTAGCGAGGTTTTGAAGAAGCTCTTTTCTTGAACTCCCCCTGCCCGCTACCCCTTTAAAAAGATCAATAAACGGGTTAAGGTTTTCCTCTGCCTCGCCAAGCAGAAAAAAATCTATATAATCTGAAATAGGCTCAGGGTTTAAAAAGGTTGTTACCCCCCCTGCCATGACAAGGGGAGATGATTCATCCCGCTCTTCACTTTTTAATGGGATATGGGCCAGATCAAGTATATTAAGTATATTGGGATAGTCATTCTCAAAGGAGATGGAAAAGGCTATCAGGTCAAAACGAGAAAGGAGCGCCCTGGATTCCATGGAAATCAGGCCGCTTCCTGCCCTCGGGTGGAGGGACAATTCCGTATCCTCAGGCAGAAAGACCCTTTCTGCTACTACATCATCTCTGTCGTTTAACAGCCTGTAAACAATTTGGAATCCCAGGTTGGACATGCCCACATAATATCTGTTGGGGTAAACAAGGGCGAATGAAATCTTCCCCCCCCATTCCTTTTTAATTGCCCCCAACTCACGGGCAGGTTTCCCATTACTCAAATGGGCAGAACTACCTGGCATCTTGTTATCTTTAATCCGCCTTTACCCTTAGAAAGGCAGGGTAGTCAAGGTCATCCTTGAAAAAGACCTTTTTAAAAATCCCCTTTTTATGCGGCATAACAGGCTCCTCTTCCTGTTTTATTGCTATCTTCTCCTCAGCTACCGCCTTTCTCTGGTATGCAGGGATATCATATTCATCTATCTCTTCACCATTCACCTTCACCGTCCAGTTATCCTTTGCCTCTTCAGCAGTGAGGTCTCTTACTGCCCCCAGACCGCCCATTGAGCCCAGTCTCACCACCTTTTTATAGGTATCCTTGTCTATTCCGGTGGCAATTACCGTGATCTGGACCTCATCGCCCATGTCTTCATCAAAGACAATACCCCAGACTATCTCAGCATCATCTGCCACCTCACCCTTGATATAATTGCTTGCGAGGTCTATCTCCTCCATTGTGATATCAGGTGACGCTGTGATATTCATCAGAAGACCCTTTGCGCCGCTCACAGATATATCTTCAAGGAGCGGGCTGTTAATAGCCTGCTGTGCCGCCTCGGACGCACGGTTTTCTCCCCTTGCCCTGCCCGTGCCCATTATCGCAGTCCCCATCTCAGACATCACCTTTTTCACATCGGCAAAATCAAGGTTAATAAAGCCGTTACTCATAATAAGATCCGATATGCCCTTTACTGCATTTAAAAGGACCTCGTCCGCCTTGGCAATCAAGTCTCTGAACATTGCGCCTTTTTCCCCTATTGCCTTAAGCCTTTCATTGGGGATTATTATAAGGGTATCGACATCCTTCTTGAGTTTATCAATGCCCATCAGGGCACGGTTCATCCTCTTATCCCCTTCAAACTTGAACGGTTTTGTGACAACCGCTACCGTAAGCGCCCCGCTCTCCTTGCATTCCCTTGCAATTATCGGCGCTGCGCCAGTACCGGTGCCACCGCCCATGCCTGCGGTTATAAAAATCATGTCTGCACCACTGACCCATTCCCTGATGTCATTAATGCTTTCTTCAGCCGCCTGTTTTCCTACCTCAGGGTCCGCCCCTGCGCCCAAGCCCCTTGTAATACCGGCGCCGAGCTGGAGCCTGTTAGGGCAAAGAGACCTCTCAAGGTCCTGGCTGTCGGTATTGGCAGCAATAAAGTCAACTCCCTTCAGTTGAGAGGATATCATATTGTTTATTGCATTCCCGCCACCTCCACCGATGCCGATTACCTTGATTTTGGCATCATAGGTTTCCTTTCTGTCAACAAATTCAAACCTCATAGTGTCCCTCCTTATTGTTGGCCTCAACTGGCCGTTACTAAAACTATTCCACCAAGCTTCATATTGCTGCATAATTCTATCTCTTTTAAATTACATCCTTGAACCACTTCTTCATTCGATCTACAACCTTTGCAAAAATATTGGTATCTCTAATCCGAAATTTTTTATTGCTGCTGGTCTGCTTTGCCCCGTAAAGAACAAGCCCCACAGCAGTCGCATACATGGGCTTATTTACCACCTCAACCAGCCCGCCCACCTTGTCAGGATAGCCGATCCTGCATGGCACATTGAATATCTGCTCAGCCAGTTCAGTCACACCCTGAAGCTCTGATGAGCCCCCTGTTATAACAACGCCCGAATTGATTGAATCATCAAATCCTGACCTTATCAACTCACTCTGTATAAGTGAAAAAATCTCCTCAAGCCTAGGCTCAAGGATCTCTCCAAGAAACTGTCTGGGGAGTGTCCTGGGCCCCCTGCCGCCAACGCCAGGCACCTCAATAATCTCATCGCTTCCGATCATTGAGGTGAGAGCGCAACCATATTTCATCTTGATCTTTTCCGCTTCAACTGTAGGGGTTCTGATGCCTATTGAGATATCATATGTAAGGTTGTCACCGCCAAGGGCAAGCACCGAGGTATGCTTGATTGATCCCCTTGAAAAAACGGCCATATCTGTGGTTCCCCCTCCAAAGTCAATAAGGGCTGTTCCCAGATTACGCTCTTCATTTGTCAGCACTGCTTCACTGCTTGCTATTGATTGCAGTACTATGTCATGGACATCCAGACCTGCCCTGTTTGCGCATTTGATAATATTCTGAGCGGATGTGACTGCCCCTGTCACAATATGAATCTTTGCCTCCATCCTGACACCTGACATCCCAAGGGGGTCCATGATCCCATCCTGCTCGTCAACAATAAACTCCTGTTCAAGGATATGAATTACCTCCCTGTCCATGGGTATTGCAACAGCGCTTGCAGCCTCAATGACCCTTTCTATATCCTTTTTTGTGACCTCACGCTCTTTTAAGGCTATTACCCCGTGGCTGTTAAAGCCCTTTATATGCCCGCCGGCTATCCCCGCATACACAGAGCTGATTTCGCACCCGGCCATTGTTTCAGCCTCTTCTATGGCCTCTTTGATGGATTGCACGGTTTTTTCAATATTTATGACAACACCCTTTCTCAACCCCTCAGAAGGATGGGTGCCAACCCCTATTATCTCAATTTCATCGTTGACAATCTCGCCGACAACAGCGCATATTTTTGTTGTCCCTATGTCCAGACCTACTATTATCTTTCCCGGCATTCTCTTAATTCCTGTAATATTGTTAACCCGCATCCCTGAATGATACCACAGCACCCTTTGTATAATTCAGGTCTATAGCCTTTACCATCTCTATCCGGCCTGTTTCCTTAAGATGACCCAGTATCTTCTTCAGCTCTATCTTTTTTTCATCAAATTCACTGCATCCCATCTTCAGCACCAGAGGCATTGATATGGAGTAAAGTGAAACCTTTTCACCATCTTCAAAATGCAACTCACTCAATTCTTCCTTTGACCATGCGCCCTTTTCCATTTCAAATGCTGAAAGTATTTCCACTGCGAGCTTCAGATAATGGTCCCGCCTGCTGCTCTTTGGACTTATACCGGTTATTACCGGGAAATCCTTGTTATCATTGTACGTAATCTCCTTGAAGGGCAGCCCCTCCCTGTTTAAATAATAGAGGCTGTCCAGCACCAGTATCGCATAGGGGTTCTCCTTTTCTGCCCGGACCAGTAAGAGGTTCGGGAAGCTCTTTTCGAGCTCGACCCTTTTTATCCAGGGGTGCTCTTCCATCTTCCTTTTTATATCCGTGAGATCTATTGTTAATAGACATAACTCACTGTCCAGATTTGATATCTCAATTAGCTCCCGCTTTGTTTTTTCATCCACCCCGGAGATTCTGACCTCCTCAAGCCTTACATAGGGAGAGGTAATCAGATACTGATAAAGATAGATAAAAAAAACGCTAATGGATACAGCAACCATGCACAGGCCAAATATCTTCGTGGACATTATGGCGAGCGCCTTGAATGCCCTGAAGATTACAGAGTAGTCCTTGGGCCGTCTTCTACTGACAGCCTGTTTGGACAATATGACCTTTTTTTTCATTGACCAACCACCCTGACCTCTGTTTCAAGCACTATACCTGAATCCTCTTTTACCCTTTTCCTTGCAGCCTCTATTAGCGCAAGGATATCTGATGCCTTCGCATCACCCATGTTAACTATAAAATTTGCATGCTTCCGGGAAATCATGGCGCCCCCTATTTTAAACCCCTTCAACCCGCTTGCCTCAATAAGCCTCGCCGCAAAGTCCCCCTGGGGATTTTTAAACACTGACCCGCAGTTTGGCATATCAAGGGGCTGACTTGCCCTGCGCATGCTCAAATTTTTCTCCACCCTTTCCTTTATCTGCGCCCGTTCATCATTTCTCAACTTTATCGTGACACTGTATATTACCGACCTTTCCGGTACAGAACTCCCTCTGTATGAAAAATTTATTCCAGAGCCAAAAAGCTCCTCAGCAATACCTGATGATGTAACAATGCCTATCTTTTCTATATAATCGCCTGTTTCTTTACCATACGCACCTGCATTCATCATGACAGCGCCCCCTATTGTACCGGGGACACCCGCCAGAAATTCCATGTCTGAAAGCCCCTCCTGAATACAGTATTTAATAAGCTCCCTGTTTGATACTCCTCCTCCTGCTGTCACCAGATTACCGCTCCTGCCTCTGATATTTGCAAGTTCCCCCTTAAGAATCAGGACTGCCCCTTTTATACCCTGATCCATGACAAGGAGGTTACTTCCCTTTCCTATTGCCATACAGTTGATCGATTCCCTGTTCAGGAAACCCATAACCGCTGTAAGCAGCGCAAGACTATTTATAAAACACAATGCCTCAGCCCTTCCCCCTGCCCTGAGCGTGCTGTATGAGGCCATCTCAGCATCAAAAATCACAGAATCATTTAATATTTCAAGAAGCGCCGACTTCTGCCTGTTATTCATGACACTGCCTTTTTGTCTTATCTCATTGCCTCGAGCAGGCCATCACCCACTTTATAAACATCCCCCGCGCCAAGAGTAATAACCCTGTCACCGGGCTTCACCATCTCCTTTAACAGTGAAAGGGCATGATCATGATTATTAACCAGATACACCTCCTTATGGCCATGCTCCTTTATACCTTTATACAGCCATTCGGAATCAACGCCTTCTATGGGTATTTCGCTTGCTGCATAAATCGGCTCAATAATAAGCACATCCGAGTGATTAAAGCTGATTACAAACCTGTCATAGAGCTCCTTTGTCCTTGTGTATCTGTGGGGCTGGAAGAGGACTATCACCCTGTTCTCAGGCCATGACTCCCTCGCAGCCTCAAGGGTTGCCATAATTTCTGTCGGATGATGGCCGTAATCGTCTATCACCATCACATTATTTTCTTCGCCCTTTTTCTGGAACCTTCTTGCAAGCCCTCCGAGATCGGACAGCCCCTTTTTAATATGATCAAGTTCTATATTAAGCTCCAGGCCTACGCCTACAGCAGCAAGGGCATTGAGAACACTGTGTGTTCCCGGCATCCCGACTGTTATACGGCCCAGGCTTTGACCTTTATTGATCACCTCAAAATCAGAGCTGAACGTATGCCTGATGATATCATTTGCGCGCAGATCAGCCTGTGAAGTAAGCCCATATGTCATATAGCGTTTTTTCAGCCTTGGAATAATGTTCTGAATCTCCTCATTATCAAGACACAGGATCGCTGCACCATAAAAGGGTATCTTATTTATAAAACTGACAAATGTGTTTCTGATGGCATCCATATCGCCATAATGATCCATGTGTTCACGGTCTATATTTGTGACAACGGCAATCGTGGGTGAAAGTATCATGAATGACCCATCACTTTCGTCAGACTCTGCAACTAGTATGTCACCCTGGCCGAGCTTGGCATTGGAGCCCCCCCATATGTCAAGCCTGCCACCTATAAGCACTGTCGGATCAAGCCCGGCAGCAGTAACAATAGAGGCAACCATAGATGTTGTTGTTGTCTTGCCGTGTGCTCCTGCAATGGCAACGCCGTATTTGAGCCGCATCAGCTCCGCAAGCATCTCTGCCCTCTGTATGACAGGGATATATCTTCCACCTGCGGCAATTATTTCAGGATTCTCAGGGGAGACGGCTGATGAATAGACAACAACGTCAGCACCTTCAATATTTTTTTCATCATGGCCTATAAAAACCTTGCCTCCAAGTTTGGCAATCCTTCCGGATGCGGCTGAATCCCTGAGATCACTTCCACTTACTTTATATCCAAGATTAAGAAGGAGCTCAGCAATACCGCTCATGCCGATACCGCCTACCCCTACAAAGTGTATATGTTTTGTCTTTTCAAAAGTCTTCATGATTATCCCTGATTTTTACCAATCAGTTTGCACATCTCATCCACAATATCCCTTGCCGCACCAGGCCTTGCCTGCCTTTTACAACTCTCACCCATCCTTATTAATAAACCCCTGTCATTATTGAATCCCATTATCTTTTCTGCCAGCATCTTTCCATCAGCCCCCTGCTGGTTCAGCATAACTGCGCCACCAGATCTCACAAGGGCCATTGCATTTGATTCCTGGTGATTGTTCGCTGAACCCGGAAGGGGAATCAGGATAGATGGCCTGCCCATTGCCGCGAGTTCAAATATGGTCCCTGCACCTGCCCTTCCTATGAATATATCAGCCTGCTCATATGCATCCCTAATGTTATCTATAAAGGGTGTTATCAACCCCTCTAAGCCCCGCTTTATGTATTCATTTTGAACCCTTTCATAATCTCTGTGCCCTGTGTGATGTATCACCCCTGGTAATATCCCCTTATCTTTCATCACGGCAAGGGCATCAAGAAAAAGGGTGTTTACCGCCACAGCCCCCTGGCTACCCCCTGTTACAAATATGGTCAAGGTTCCCTTTTCAGTCGCAAGAGGTTTTGCCCCTTCTTTAAAAACATCCCGGACAGGGTTTCCTGTCAGCAATATTGTCCCTGAAGAAAAATACTGTCTGCTCTCTTCAAAGGATATAAACACCCTGTCTGCTATCCTGCTCAGGAGCCTGTTTGTAACCCCCGGATAGGAATTCTGTTCATGTATCACAACAGGTATTCCCATTAGTCTTCCCGCGAGGCACAAAGGCCCTGAAGAGTAACCGCCGACTCCAAGGATTATATCAGGAGATACCCTTCTTATAATGCTCAGTGACTGAAAAAGGCTCAGGGGCAGTTTAAACAAGGCCATCAATGTTTCCAGCATCCCCTTTCCCTTGATACCTTTAACTGTAAGGCCTTCCTGCCTGAACCCCGCCCTTTCAAGTATTCGTGTTTCAAGCTCCTTTCCTGCTGTTACAAAGAGAATATCTGTCCCTGGATACCTGTTCCTGAACTCATTACCAACTGCTATCCCAGGGAACAGATGCCCGCCGGTACCTCCCCCGGCTATTATAACTTTAAACCTTTTCTCTCCTGTTTCTATTTCTCTCTTGCTCCCTGTCTTCTAGACCATAACCTTACACCGTATACCGAACACCGCATATCCTTTTCATTTTCTTGCCGATATGCTCATCAAAATTCCCACACCCGCCATATTGACAAGAAGTGATGAACCCCCATAGCTTAAAAATGGCAGGGTCAGCCCCTTTGTCGGTAATAAACCCATTACTACCCCCATGTTTATTATTACCTGGAGCCCCATCAATATGGTTACTCCCAAAGCAAGGTAACTGCTGTACAGATCAGGGGCATCAAGTGCTATCTTCAAACCCCTTATTATCAGTATTAAAAAAAGCATTATGATAAAAGCAATGCCCACCAGTCCAAGCTCCTCTGCAAGTATACTGAGTATGAAATCAGTATGAGACTCAGGCAGATAAAGAAGCTTTTGCTTGCTGTTTCCAAGGCCGACACCCAGTAACCCGCCTGAGCCAAAGGCTAGAAAGGAGTGAATAATCTGGAACCCGAAACCCTGCGGGTCTTCCCATGGTTTAAGGTAGGCCATGAGACGGTTTATCCTGTACAGCTCATGTGTAATAAGATAATAAACAGCCGGGGCAGAAACAATGACAATGGAAATAAGGTGAAAGATATTCATCCCTGCAACAAACATCAGAATAATCATCCAGGAGCCTATGATTACCGTTGTTCCAAGATCAGGCTGGATCAGTATAAGGGACATAAATGCCCCGGCAACCATCAGATGAGGAAGGAGCCCCTTGGTGAAGCTTGACATGTAATCTGCCTTTTTGGACATGGAATAGGCCATATAAAAAGCAAGAGACAATTTGACCAGTTCTGATGGCTGAAGCACAAGGGGGCCGAGCTTGATCCACCTCTGTGCTCCGCCAACCTTTTTCCCGATCCCCGGAATAAACACCATAACAAGCAATATAAAACAGATAAAGAGGAGCGGATATACAAGGCATTTATATTTCTCAACAGGGATATTCTTGATTATGAAGAGAAGAAAAAATCCGATGAGCACAAAAGAGCCCTGTTTTGCCAGGAAAAAATTACTGTCCTGATACCTGTGTGCAGCAAGAAATGAGCTTGAGCTGTAAATGGCTACAAGCCCCATCCCCAGAAGAACTATTGTGGGGATAAGGATAAAGAAATCATATCCTCCTGCTGTGTTTTTTCTTTTACTCATTTTTTAACTCTTCCACCTTTTCCCTGAATACCATGCCCCTGTGGCTGTAGTCAGTAAACATGTCAAAGCTTGAACAGGCAGGGGCAAGAAGCACCACATCTCCCTTTACAGCTGCCCCGAATGCCTTTTTTACTGCCGCCCCCATATCCTCTGCATACTCGTAAGGGATTTTACCCTTAAAGGCATCACCCAGCATGAAACGCGCCTCACCTAAAAAGACACCTCTTTTTACACGCTGTTTTGATGCAATTACCAGGGGTTCATACTCCCCGCCCTTGTGGACCCCTCCTGCTATCAGTATTATTGGCCTGTCAAATACCTCGATGGACTTGATAGCCGCATCCACATTAGTTGCCTTTGAATCATCATAAAAATCTACGCCTGATAATTCTGCCACATGCTCTATCCTGTGATGGAGCCCTTTAAATTCAAGTATGGTTTCCTGAATACACTCTTTATCAATGCCAGCGCACAGTGCAACAAGCACAACACCCATAAGGTTGCTCAGGTTATGCGCCCCGGGGAGTTTAAACCCATCAAGGCTGAAAGAGGCTTCACTCTTTCCAGGAATAGAGGCTATAAGCATGTTTTCTTCTATGTATGCATTAGATCTGTCAGACCTCTTTAATCCATACCTGAGCACTGTCACATCATTACCAGGCTTGAAATCATGAAGCAGGGGATCATCGTCATTCAATATGGCATACTGCCCCTTACCCTGATTTTTTGTAATGCTCTGTTTCGACCTTGCATAGGCATCAAAACTCTCATATCTGTCAAGGTGGTCAGGGGTTATGTTCAATATCAGGGAGACAAAGGGGTTGAACCTCTCTGCCGTATCAAGCTGAAAACTGCTCACCTCAACAAGGACAAAGTCGGATTTTACCCCCTCTGAAACATATTCCATAAGAGGTACCCCTATGTTACCGCCTGCAAAAAGGGACCGCCCTGACCTCTTTATTATCTCTTCTATAAGACTCACGGTTGTGGTCTTTCCATTTGTACCGGTTACAGCCAGGATAGGGGAATCAACAAGCCTGGAAGCCATCTCAAACTCCCCTGAAATGGGGATACCCTTTTCCCTGGCCGCAGCAAGGGGTTTAATATTAAGGGGCACACCCGGGCTTACGATAATCATGTCCGCGCTTAAGAAGGTCGATGTATTGTGACCGCCAATCTCAAGTTTAATACCCGAACCCCTGACCTCTTTAAGAATATCTGTGTCAAGGGCGCTTTCAGGTTTTATGTCACCTATCGTGACATTCGCACCCCTCTTTATAAGACACCTGGCCGTGGCAAGGCCTGATTTGCCAAAACCTACGACCAGGATTTTTTTATTCTTAAATTCCATATTACCTTAGCTTTAACGTACTCATTGATAAAAGTGTCAGTATTATTGCGATTATCCAGAAACGTACTGTTACCTTTGACTCCTGCCACCCTTTAAGTTCAAAATGATGATGAATCGGCGCCATCCTGAATATCCTGCGTCCACCGGACATCTTGAAATACCCTACCTGAAATATTACAGAGAGTGTTTCAACTACAAAAAGCCCTCCAACGATTAAAAGGGTGATCTCCTGCTTTGTAATTACTGCTACTGTCCCCAGGATTGCCCCAAGGGGAAGCGAGCCCACATCACCCATAAAGACCTGGGCAGGATAAGAGTTGAACCACAGAAACCCGAGCCCAGCACCGACAACTGCCCCGCACAGCACTGCCAGTTCGCCGCTGCCAGGGACATATGGTATGAGCAGATAGGATGCGAATCTAATATTACCTGACAGGTATGAAAAAACGATATAACTCATAAAGGCGATTATTATTGGCCCTATTGCGAGGCCGTCCAGGCCGTCTGTCAGATTTACCGCGTTTGAAAATCCTACTATTATGAATACAGCAAAGGGGATATACCACGCGCCCAGATCAGGGCTGATATTTTTAAAAAACGGGACATTTAGCTGTGTGTCAAACCCCGGGTGAAAATAGAGTGCAGCAGCTACAGGAAGCGCAATAAGGCATTGTAAAAGAAACTTTCCCTTTGCGCTGAGCCCGTCACTGCTTTTTCTTGAGATCTTTAATGTATCATCCCTTAACCCTATCAGACCGAAAGCGAAGGCAGAATAAAGAGTAAGCCACAGATAAATATTGTTTAAATCACCCCATATGATGACAGAGACTATAATTACCGATATTATTATACACCCGCCCATGGTCGGAGTGCCGGCCTTTCCCAGATGGGTCTTGGGGCCGTCATCACGTATATACTGTTTCATCTGTAATGAGCCCAGTTTCCTGATTGCCCATTTTCCAAAAAGGATAAAAAAAGAAATCGCCATAAGCGTAGCGAGTATAGTCCTGAGTGAGTGATATCTGAAGAGATTCACCCAGGAGAAATTCATATCTAATAACAGTAATAGTTTATGCAGCATTTTTCCTTCTTTTCTGTCGAGAGCCATTAGACCCAAGGGCTGATATTACAGTCTCCAGGAGATGATCCACCCTGAATGGTTTTTTTAACTGCGCAAACACCGGCATAGACTCTTTATTTAACCGGGTATGGTCCATCGATTCTCCGCTGATTAAAATTACCTTTTCCCTCCGGCCTCTTTTCTTCATCATCCTTATAAGTTCCAGGCCATTAAGCTTTGGCATATTGATATCTGTTATCAAAAGATCAAAACGCCTGTTATCTAACTGACGTAATGAATCCGCTCCATTTACCGCAAGGGTAACATTATATCCCTCCTGGATCAGGGCATCCGATAAAAGCGCCCTTATCCCGGCCTCATCATCTACAACCATTATTTTCTTTGACCTTGTCATCATGATATACCTCCTTTCTGCCTGATATCCTTCAAGCCCTGAACCACCTTTTCAAGCCCCATCATGCGTGACCCCTTGAGGAGTATGAGGTCACCCTTACCCACGACATCATTTATCCCTGTAATCATGTCATGGTGCGACTTGACAATAATGGCCCGATCTTTCTGAAACCCAGCCTCTAAAGCACCCTCACGCATGTATCGGGCATGTGCGCCAATAGCAAACAGAAACCTGGCGCCTTTTTCCGCAACCAGTCTTCCAGCCTCAATATGCGCCTCAATTGACTCATCCCCCAGCTCAAGCATGTCCCCCAGACCCACAATAAGAGGTCGTGTGCCATGCGCCATTTCCTTTGCTACCTCCAGAGCGGCCTTCAAGGAAGATGG
>Ga0123334_1001292_pt1 | contig 31983 bp, 34 predicted proteins | sample BiotimSIPDNA_FD_89706 | JGI IMG/M metagenome (GOLD analysis project Ga0123334, IMG submission 89706) | Anaerobic biogas reactor microbial communites from Washington, USA - Biogas_R1 time_0 SIP DNA | ecosystem: Engineered > Bioreactor > Anaerobic > Unclassified | place: Washington, USA...
ACCCATTTTTGTGTTGCAATAATGACAAAGGGTTTGCAAGTTTTCAATAGTAGATTCTCCTCCTTTTGAAATAGGTATGATGTGATCGATTTCTAAATTCGTTTTGCCACCACATTCAACACAGCGCTCGCCGTCTCTTTGATATATCTTAAGGCAGAGTTTATTGCTAACCTTCCCTCTTTCTGCTCTACATAACACTTCCCATAATCCTCGGTCCAAGTAATAACCGCTATCTCTACAATTGCATCTTTTAATTAGTTCCGTTACATCTTTTTCATCCAAATAATATTTTTTACGATTAAGAATTGTTCCATGAAGATTTGTTAGATATAGCGTTCCGTCTACTTCAAATTCGGTCACTGGTTTCGGGAATAATTTGTTGGACAACGACTTCTCGTATGGACGCTTTAATTTATTCTTGTCGCGTGGCGATTTAACATTACTGAAATCATCATACATGCAGCTTTTCTATATTTCTTCTTTATATAAGTCATATCTTTCCTCATTAACTTTTATATCCTTCGCGCTTGATATAGACTACTTTTTATTTTTGGAATAACAGAAATTAAACAATCTACGCAAGATATATCTTAAAAGAAGTCTCTATTATCATATGAATTTGAAATACTAGTGCCCTTAATTTTTAATGAAACTATATCTCTTATTTATCTCATCAAGATTTTTAAAACCAACACTATTTTTCTCTATAAAATCTTTATTAATAACATCGTATAAAAAATAAACTAGGAGTAGCACCGCAATAATAGCGACGCTAATAAAGAAAATTTCCATATGTTTTTCCAAATTTAACAATTTAACTAATTAGTAATTTTATTCCTATTTAAATAAAATATATTTTCTTTTTTTAATAAATATAAATAACAACAAATTGTGGGAAATAGGTCTATTGCCATCCCAATCCCAAACATTAGCGAAATACTCGTTAAAGTGGGAATAAATACACCCGTAAGCCACAAAATGAACATAATTACGTAATAAATGCCGTTTGTAAATAGGCTTTGATTTAGCATGTATTTGGTTTTTTTCTACCATAAATTGTCCCATCAAAAATACAATTAAAAATATACAAAATGTAAAAAGGAGATTGTATCAAAACGACAAAATAGATAGTTTCGACTTCGCTACTATTTAGAATATATTTTATGAACGGTTTCCAAAGCGGAATCGAAGCAAACCAAAAAAGACGAGCAACGTGGATATAATTACATATCCGAGCGTTTTTTGTTTAATATTGTGCACGTCCTCCGCGGTTTCTTTTTTAATCACATCGTATAAAGCGGTCGCTGGAAGCAATAACCATGTCCAAATAAAGTTGTTTGCAACCCTATATGTGCTTTGTTCTGAGATGACATTTACTAATCTAGAAACCATAAGCATAAAGGCAATGTTTCTTACTGGTGATTCTAAGCCTGAAAATAAACCAACTCTTCCATAAGTTCTAAGCCAAGCAAAATCAAATTTCCTTTTACTGAAGATGTGTATGTCTTCACTTTTTAAAAATAATAAGGCTAGTAAAACAAGAACAATTGAAACGACGATGTTTGAAATCGCGATTCCATTAACACCAAGATCTAACGATACTGGTGATTTTGAAATTAAGAACGTGTCGCACAACATTGTCAGGATAGTTTGTATAGCAAGAAGCACATACATGTATTTATCCTTACTCATCGTCACGAGTAATACGGTAATGAATTTAGACAAGATTCTAATAGTTGAGGCAATACTTTCTAGACGAATATAAGTAACGGTATCAGCGATAGTTGTTCGATCGCTCGCCATCAAATCGCATAAAGGACGAGCGAAAGCAATAATGAGTATTGACAAAACTAGGTACGTTCCCCCACTAATTATTAGCCCTGTGCGTTCCTTATTTTCCAGTTGTTCCTTAGAGTTTAAAGATTGCCCCAAAAGAAAGAATAGAGGTAAAATAAAAGCCTCCTCAATAATTTCATATAATAGGTTAACCCATGATAATTGAGAAGCAATGTTTTACCCCCAATCTCCAGGCAAGTTTTCAAGAAAGTAAATTCTTAAAGTTTGATATAAAGCAGGCACAATTAAAGTGGCTGTTAAAACTAGCTACAAACGCCAATTAAAAGTTTTCAGCGACTTAATAATTTGTACCATTGTTCAAGGTCATTCTCTTGTCAAATTATGATATTTCAACAACCGAATCTTTAATCTAATATATCGTTTTTTACCAAGTTTTGAAAGACAAAAAATGCTCGACAAGCGAGCATCCTTTATGAGAGGTTTACTTGACTAGCATATATTCTGCAACCTTAGTAAATTCAACCTTTTTGTCGGCGGGATCAACGAACAAGGTGCGCTTGAAAGAGTATCCTTTTTCTTGAAGAGCAAGTTCTAAAAAACAGAGGAAGATCCCAACATCGATCCGATTAAAACGGAAGGCGATGAAGGTCGGCATCTTGAAAAAATTGTTCTTATTTTTATGGCGGTAAATTTTGAGTAAACCGTCATGATTTTCTACAAACCAAGGTTGAAAATTGCATGCGCTTGGAGCGAGTCTAGCAACCTCTGCAACACCTAATGTTTCCCCCTTCCAAATATCTTCCACAGGGAAGCGTTTAAACTCAGAAATATCTTTTCGAAAAGCTTCTGGACCATCAGTTTTAGCAATAGCAATCATCGTAACAAACTCCAAATCTTGATAAGTTTTCAATTTAGTGTTTCCAAAACCAAACCATAAAGTGGCAATATTTTTATTAACCAAATATAAGTCAAGTTGTTCGCCTAGATAACCTAAATTTACTAAAGAATTATCTTTCTTTTCGCTATATAGCAAGATGCAATATTCAGCATCTCGCTTTAAACCTGGCCCTTGAGCAGGCACAATTTGCATTCCGACCTTAATATCCTTATATAATGGCTCGAATGTTAAAAACGCCGCTTCTATATCTTTGAGTTCTTCAAGAGTAATTCTTGCTTCCTTAGCTAGTTTGAATGAATGAAAAGATTTTCTTTTAAAAATAGCTGGGTATAAATCTTTGTTCATGATTATTGCCCTCCTTAATAACGATAAGTAATTGTGCTTTTAATTTACCAAATAATTGCGATGGTGCCTAATTTTATGCTTTTGATAAAATACACCAATGTCGAGATTGGTGTATTTATTGATATTAGTTTATTTATTGGTCGGCTAAGAATTCTTCTAGTGCTTCTAACATACCATAATAAGCTGGCTTCTTGGCGTAGTTATTGTCAAACAATAAAGGATTTTGATTTCTCTTCCAGGAAGTGTTGTCGGTAATACCCCACATGATGATTGCGTCGACATTGCTGGTACCTTCAGCGTTTGAATTTAAGATTTTTCTAGTTAAATTCTTATAGGCAACTTTTTGTTGTTCTAATTGAGCAGCACTAGTGCCATTAGTGGTGATATCTAACTCAGTGATTTGACAGTCCAAACCTTTCTCATAAATGATTTCCGCATTGCGAACAATATTGTCCATATTGGCCCCACTATCGAGGTGGCCTTGAATACCAACGCCATCAACAATGCCTTCGGCAATTGCTTGTTTTAATAATGTATCAACAGCGAATTGTGCTTTCGCTGGTTGATAGTCGAATGTATAGTCATTGTAATAAAGCTTTTGTCCTTCTTTGCGATACATCGCTGCATATTTGAAAGCTTGATAAACAAAATCTTCACCCACAGTTGAATACCAGTTGTTATTGGAATTTCTAATGCTAATGCTATTGTCATTAATCGCTTCATTAGCAACGTCAATCGCATAGACTAAACCTGGCCAACGATTGTTAACGGCATCCAAACTATTTTTAATGTAATTTTCCATTCTTCTAATCATCAGTTCTCTACCTGCTTTTGGACCATTAGCGGTGTAGTCAGTAGTAAAGAACCAAGCCGGAGTTTGCGAATACCATACAAATGTATGGTGTCTGACACCCATATGATGGGCTTCAGCAAAATTATAAATTTTTTCAAATGGTGTAATTTTAATAGCTACGCCATCTTGTTGGCCAGCTTTTTGTAAGGCTTGGCAGCCCGCTTGATCTAATACTTGTTCTGGTTTAGCTTCATTTTCCGCAGTAATGGAATTGAAGTTTTCAATCGCTATTTGTCTATGTTTAGTGTTATTTAAGGTCATGTTAGAAAAACATGTACCGATTTTCATTAATCCATCAAAAGATTCGTGTAAACTTTCATCATTTGAGATATAGCCGGTCTGTACTGTTTCTTCACCTAGAACGATGTTAATATCGTCAACAAAGAAACTAAGCGGTTCATTTTTATCAACGGCTTTAAATAACAAGCGCATCGCCCCAAATGTTTCTAAGGTTGAGAAAGTAACAGTTGTTCTAATCCAAGTCTCGACGTTATCGTCGGTAATTGAAACAGCATCACCTTTGATTGGGTTATTCATTGAACTTGGGTATGCGACTAATTGCAAAGAATAAACATTGCTATCCGCAGGCACATAAAAATATAAAGAAAGAATGTCACCATTTTTCGCATCTTCTTCTAAGAAAAATGGGGGTGAAATAAGATCTGTACCAATATAGCCTTCTTGGTTAGAACCAACAGTGACATTAAATAGTAATGATGTTTTGTCTTGGCGACCGAAATCAGTCACTATTTCGCCACTGCCACCGCCTAGTGCTGCGCTTTTTGCGACATCCATCGGAAGAGAATCTAAATCTCCTCGATATGTCCATTCTTTGACAATATCGCCGATTTCTAAAGGACGAGGTGGTATGCTAGAAGAACTAATCGGTCCAGTGTTACCACATGCAACAAGAGTGGCCGTCATCAAAAGTGATGAAACGACAAATAAAAAACATTTTTTATCTTTCATATAAAAATCCCTCTGATATTTGCATTCTATACGATTAAAGGTATAAAAGAAATATTCTCATCAGCACTTTATTAGTATTAGCAAGATAGTAGTAAAATATTAACAAAATTAGACTTAATATTTAAACATAGCGGTTCTTGCGATAGTTCGATGTATTAAAAAGAAGATTTTTATGCCGAAATAGCACAAAACACTTGTGTTTATGCCACTATTTTATTATTGACAATTTTATGGTCGAATTTTCAGTATTTTTGAATACTATTTTTTATAAAAATACGAACAAAAAAATTATTGTTACAAATATGCGAAAGTGTTTGTTTTTGCTTTGATTTTCGCATAAAATTAAGTGCTTTATAAAATACATTGCAATCATCGACGACGATGAGAAAGATATTGAGCTTTTAGTATCAAATCTCAAAAGATATTTTGAAGAAAAAAATGGCGATTTCTATTCAACTATATAGAAGTGCCAAACATTTTCTTGAGCGCTTCGAAAAACAATTCAATCTAATCTTTTTTGACATTGAGATGCCGGAATTAGATGGCATAAATTTAGCGCGCGAAATTAGAAATGAAGACGACTCTGTACGCATCATCTTTGTCTCTTGGCACCCAAAATTTGCTTTAGATGGTTATGGCTTAAACGCCTTATCTTTCTTAGTAAACCAATTACCTACCAATCTTTATCTTTGAAGATGAGTGGGATTTTGCCTTATATCGCTGAAGATGAAGATAAACAAATAACTTTTAAATATCGCGATGAAATCAAAGCAGTTCACACCAAAAACATTGTTTCTGTAACAGTTTATGGCCACTACTTGGACATTCGTTTATGCGATGGCACCTCTATTGAAAATCGTGGCACACTAGCAACACCCATATTTATCAAGGCCGCGGTGGTAACTTCCCTGAAGCAAGTGGCATTTATATTAAGAATTCGCGTTTCACCATTAAAGAATCCGGAACTTTCTGGTTTGGTCCTAATGGTGGAGAAGACAAATCTGGTTATATCGCTACTGAATGGGGAGCAAGTTTCCCTAGAATCGCCACTTGGGCTTTATTAACTGATAAAAAAACTAATCAAGATATTAGCTTCTTTAATGCTCACTTAGAATATAATCATGCGTTTGGTGACGCAAATGGTTCACCAACTGCGGCGAGCAACACTAGATATGCACGTCAAGCTTCTTGTCAACAAGTGATCGATAAGATGGAAGAATTAGGTGTTCCGGGTTTCTTCGTCGGTGACTTAAATAGTTATCGTAGCCTTGAAACAAAGGTTTATAGCACCTGCTTAGCGTATTTTGATGATGCTTGGGTTGATTACCCTCTTAGCGAACAAATGTGCACATTCCACGATTATGGTGGATTACAAGGAAATCCTACTGCCACTAATCCAAACGAACCAATTGACTACATTTATTCAACAAAGGGCGACTTTGCAGTCACAAATTTCACCATTTTGCATGAAGGCATGACTGGCACTAATGAAAGCACTTTCGATAGTGATTACTTCTTCATTCACGCAACATTTAACTACCTTTCTTAATGACGATTGATTAATCATTATATCGTAGAAAAATTCAAAAACCTCTTGCTGAATTAAGTAAGGGGTTTTTTCTTGTTTTAATCATACTTTTTTATATATTTTTATCTCATAAAATTAGGACATTTTGCAAAAATTATGATATTTTTTTGTAAAATATTTGTTTTTTATTGATATTTTATGTATTTTTATGTATTCTAATGTTGAAAGGAGATAAACGAATGATAAAATGGTTCAATGTTAAAGAAAGAGCTGGTACTATATCGTTGTACCAAAACTACCTCACACTCAACACTACCGCCATGTATCCATTTGAAACCGCTTATAGAGTACAGGTAGGAGTGGATGAGAATCAACAGATTGTCATCAAGCCAGTTACGAAAGAAACGGTAGAGTCTGGTACCCTTGATGAATATTCACTCATGAAAATTGAAATGCACAAGAGTTTCGCACGTATCTCTTCAGTCGCATTACTCAAATCTTTAAGTGAGGAGTTAAGAATCCCACTATCAAATTCCCCTGTCCAATTTGAAACCAAATGGGACGATCAAGAAAACGTGCTTATCGCCGCAACGAAGAAAGGAAAGAAATAATATGATTGAAACTTATATGTGGATCGTATGGCTAGCGTTATTTGTCATTATGATTGTCATCGAAGCTGCAAGTCCAGAATTAGTTTCGATCTGGTTCGCTGCTGGTGCGCTAGTCTCACTCATTGTCTCTTTAATTCCCGGTACTGACTGGTGGGTTGAAGTCATAATCTTTGTGGTAATTTCATTGGTCGCAGTTTTATGCTTAAGACCACTTGTTAAGCGCTATTTGCGAAGTGGTGAAATTATTAAAACCAATGTCGATAGTCTCATCGGTAAGAAAGGATATGTTATTCAAGACATTACCTTTTTAAGACCTGGTGCGGTCAAAATCAACGATGTTAGTTGGACCGCTCTCCCTTTAAAAGAAAATGAAACAATTTTAGTAAACTGTGTCATTGAAGTGGTGGCAGTAAATGGTAACAAATTAGTTGTTAAGAAAGTTGAGGAAAAATAACCATGCCTGGATTAATTATTGCTTTAGTTGTTGTCGGAGTTCTGGCGATTCTCATTGTTGTTGCTAATATTAAAATCGTCAAACAAACCGAAAAAGTTATTGTCGAAAGACTAGGTGCTTATCACACCACTTGGAATGTCGGTATTCATATGTTAATCCCGTTCATTGATCGCGTCACATTAAGAGTGTCGATGAAAGAACAAGTTAAAGATTTTGAACCACAATCCGTGATTACCAAAGATAACGTCACGATGCAAATCGATACTGTTGTCTTCTTCTATGTTACTGACGCAAAGTTATTCGCCTATGGCGTTGATAACCCTATGGGCGCTATTAATTACTTAAGTGCAACCACTTTAAGAAATATCATTGGCGAATTATTATTAGACGAGTGTTTAACTTCAAGAGAATACATAAATGAAAAAATGACAAAAATTCTCGATGAGGCGACCGATCCGTGGGGCATTAAAGTCAATAGAGTAGAAGTTAAAAACATTCTCCCTCCAAAAGACATTAGAGAAGCCATGGAAAAACAAATGCGTGCTGAAAGAGAAAAAAGAGAAAAAATCTTGCTCTCTGAAGGTACAAAGGCTGCCGCCATTCTTGTGGCCGAAGGTGAAAAGCAAGCTGCTATCTTAAAGGCTGAAGGTCAAAAACAAATGGCCATCCTTACTGCTGAAGGTCAAGCTGAAAGCTTAAGAAAAGTTAGAGAAGCAGAAGCCGATGCTGTCCGTATGCTCAAACAAGCAGAAGCGCAAGGCTTAAAAATGATCAACGAAGCCGCGCCAACAGATGAAGCCTTAAAACTACGTTACTTTGAAGCTTTAGGCAAAATCGCAGATGGTCAAGCCACAAAAATCTTCTTACCATCAGATATGGCAAACATTGCCTCAGCTTCTGCGGTATTCAAAGAAGTCACAGACAAAAAATAAACTACACTAAAATTAAGAAAAAGCCCAAATTCTACGGAAAATGGGCTTTTTTATTGACTGATGATTAAGCGATTAATCTACAAACTTTTGCGTAAAACTACATTCTGGACAACCAAAGAACATATCATATCGTCCTTTCATGATTGCTAAGGTACCACCGCAGTCAGGACATATTTTGGTTTCTCTTTCTTGTCTGGTTTCTTTTGTATTTTGGACATGTTCATTAATAGTCATATCGCTAGCTACGCTTTGTAATTTATCATATATTTCATCCATTTCCTCTTGGGATAAGGTAATACCGCTATTGAAGTTTTTTATGTACTTAGCTAAATCAACAACGTTTATCACATTTGGATGTCTAATTTTTTCTGAATTGTTTTGCACCATGACAATGAGCGAATTGACAAAATACTTTCTGCCAAGCATTTCACTTATTTGATAACAATGTGTTTGGTTTTGCTTTAAAGGATTAAAAAATTCGTGTTTTTCGCTCATGGAAATCATTTGTACCCAAAAATCACTATCGCCTGTACCAAAAATCAAACCGGTGAGGTTTTTTGTTTCTATGCAAAAGATACCGTTTTCTCTTATGAGCACGTGGTCGATTTGATGACTTTTACCACTGTTACTATCTACTAATATTAAGTTACCAATATAACGTCGGTCAGTTTTTGTGGATAACTGGCGTTTGATAATTAACTCGACGAGATTCTCGCCAGCTTTGCCGCGAGCACTTGCTTTTGTACTTTTTTCAATACCTCTAGTAATTAATTTAAATAGTCCCATTGTTGATAAGACATCCTTTCCTGAAGTTCGGGTGGTAAAAATAAATATGCTATGCATTAATCTCACTAAAAATGAGAATAAATCACAAGTTAAAAATAAACAACCTTAAATTGCTTTTTTTATATGGAACATTTCCTATCAATAAAAATATTGATAGAAATTATTATGATTAAATCTAATTAATTACATAATTTTATAGATGTAAAATACTCTTTAATTTCAAACACAAAAAATATTATAGTGAATATATAAAAGGGACTTTGTTTCAAGTAAGCAATATTTTTTTGCATATTTACTTATCGTCCCAAATAAAAGAAAGGAGTTCCCGTATGAAAAAGCAAAAGCTCATCATTACTCTTGCTGTTTTTGGTATGCTTCTAGGCGGTAGCTTAGTTGGCTGTCAAAAAAAGGATAGTAATGGTAGTTCATCAAACCCATCATCATCCAAACAACCGTCATCTTCTTTGCTACCTAGATTAACCGTAGCGGCTCAAGATAACAAGACACAACTAGTTCTTGGCGAAACTGTTCAATTAAGTGCCAACTTAGATAATGTCGCAGTGACGGGTGTTTCGTGGACATCATCTAACGAGGCAGTCGCTACTGTCAGTGCCTCTGGTTTAGTTTCATCTGTTGGTCTTGGTACTACTTCCATCAAAGCCGTTAAAGATGGCTTTAGAGATGGCACTATTGCTATTACCGTTGTTAGACCCGCACCTACAGCCACACTGCATTTTGAAGATGCAGATCATTATTCCGCCGATGGACGGTGGGAAGCTTCTGGTCGTGGACCTGGAGCCACACCAATTTATGAGAAAGCTACAGCCTCCGATGGCACTTGTGTCGCTTATTTCGGCGCAGGTGATTCGGAAACCTTAAAATTTTCTTCTAGCGCCGCTGTAAAGGCTGAGTTAGTCGTTACTATGGGTAATAATAGTGACTTCAGTGACTTATCGACAGTTGAAGTAGTAAAATTCAATGATGAGACTATTTCAATGGAAGGTGTTGCCTTTGTATCAGGCAGCGATGGCTCTGGAAACTATCCATTTATTGATGTGTCTTTAGGTGAAGTTGATTTAGCTAATGGTGAGAACACATTAAGATTTGAATTTTTAGCTTCTGCACCATATCTTGATGACCTAAAGATTTATGCAAAAGGAGCCACTACGATTACTTTAATTCCTGCTCCAGTTAGAGAGTCTGTTCAAGTTCAAGAAACCACTCTTTCTGTCGAGCAAGGTAAGACCGTTCAAATCAATTGCGATACAGCGGGAGTAACTTACACCTCCTCTAACGAAGAGGTTGCTACCGTTGATGAAAATGGTTTGGTTACAGGTGTTGCCAAAGGTACAACGACGATTGTTGTTGCAAAAGAAGAAATGTTGCCTGTAAGTGTTACTATTAATGTAACCGATCCAATCGTTGCTGGAGAAATTAAGGTCGAAGCAGAATCTGGAAGTGGCGAAGGCATTACCTTCAGAACTCCAAGTACTAGTGGTGCTAGTGGGCAAATTGTTGACGCATTCCCACAAGGCGCAACTTTAACCATTACATTTGAAGCTGATTCAGCAGCCTTAATGGCAATGGAAATGATTTCTAGAGGTAATAGAGGGACAAGCTTCACCGATGTTAACTTAGAAACAGACGTCGAGATTAAAGTTAACGATGTCAAAGTTAATGCTACTGGTGTTGTTAGTGGTCAATACTTTAATACTTATCCATTGGGTGACGTAAGTGTTAAAGCTGGTGTTAATACCATTACTGTCGAAGCGCTCGTCCTTGGCCCCGGCATTGACTACTTTAGATTCTTACCAAAATAATTAACATGCATTAGTCGGGTTTACCCCTCGAATAAATACCTCGCCCTAATCTAAGGTGCGAGGTATTTTATTTATTCACGTTTTTCTAGATAACTATGTTATAAATGACTTTCGTCTATTAACGAAAATCAGCACAACAATTTTCTCGTTAAAAATTTTTAAATAAACCATTCAATTTATGATAAAAAATATTATATTTAAATATATAAGAGAGGACATTTTATTAGTTTGCACGAGATTTTTTTGCAAATTAAGAAAAAGCTCAAGAAAGAAAGGAGTTCATTAGGATGAACAAGAAAAGTATGATGTTACCCATCGCTCTTGTTACCATGCTATTAAGTGCTGGATTAGCAGGTTGCGGTGTAAAGAGTAGTTCATCATCAAGCAATGCCCAGAGTTCAAAAACATCATCATTGAAATCGTCATCAGTCGTTCCATCCTCATCCTCAGTTAAACCGGCCTCGTCGTCGGTTAAACCATCCTCATCCTCAGTTAAACCGGCCTCGTCGTCGGTTAAACCGTCCTCATCCACAATCGTTCCGTCATCCTCGGTCGTTCCGTCATCCTCCGCTTTGCCTTCTTCCTCAGTTGCACCGGTCGCCATTCCACTATCAGCTGAAGCAGGAACCCCAACACAAATTGAAGCTGAAAATGGTCAGCTCGGCGCAGGTATGGAAACTGGCACTGCCACAAGTGGTACAATTACCTACTTAGCAGTTTGGCCTGCCGGAGCAACGTACACGCTTTTATTCTCCGCGCCTGCAGCCGCCACCTACACAGTGGAAATGCAAGTAAGAGGCTACAAGCCAGATATGTCATCTTCGACTGTTACTCCAGTTGATTTATCGACAATCGAATTTAAATTAAATGGCGTGGTTGTAGCAGTGACTGGCACAACTGGTACTTCATTTGCCAAAATGCCAATTGGAGACTTGAATGTTGCCACAGGTAATAATACGCTCACCATTAAAGCTCCTGCTACAGGAAATGGTCCTGGTATTGATTACTTTATCTTTACTAAAAAAGCTGCCTAATCAATTACATCAAAAAAATTAACATATGTCTCTTGCGATAAGCTGGGGACATTTTTTGTTATCAAAAAGACCAGAAATGGCTCTGGTCTATTTGTTAATTATTCAGGAATATTATTCAACCTTCATGTCGATGACTTTGACTTTGTTTAAGGCAACATCAGCGCTTAAAATGGCAGAATCGGAGATTGCTTTAACAATGTCATCATCTTTAACGCCTAGCTTATCGCACCCTTCTTCTTTATCAATGAAAAGATTAGAAGTTTGCAAAACTTTGAACTTAATCATATTTAAGCCAGAATCAACACCTCTTTTTTTGAATTGTTTCATTTGTTGCATGCCGCCTAAGACATATAAGAAAGAAGGGATAGTTTTAACTTTGATTTCTTTTCCAATCGCTTTACCGAAAATTGGAAGTAGTTGTGTCCAAGTCATATTGAAATAACCAATAGGATAAGTATTAAAACCTTTATTCACTTCGAGCGCTCCTGCAATTGCTTCACCAACTTGTTTAACAGTAACCATGGTGGTACCGCCCTTAGTGTACATTAAAGAATCTTTTTTGTTTTTCAAAATCATATCGGCAAGAAATACCCAGACTGGTTTTCTTCCTGGTTGAGTGCCAAAGATATATGGCAGCTCAAGGACAGCAACGTCCATATCGTTAGCAAAAGACTGAGCGGCTTTCTCTTGATCAATTCTTGCTCTAATATATGGGTGGTTTTCAATTAGTTTCCACTCAGGATGTTTCTTAGCAAAATAAGAAAAATAAGAACCAAGAATTACTGCCTTTTTAATACCGACCTTTTGACCAATTCCTAAGAAACGATATATCGGATCAATATTGTATTTCTTATATAAGTCGTAAATTGGAGCAGGACCTTCAACTCTTTCATCTACGCCTGCCGCGAAGATAAAAGCATCAAAGCCTTGCATTTTTTGTGCTAGTTGCTCGTCACTCAACTCCACAAAGTTGCCGAGTTCAACTTCCATTTTTTTGTTGAGTTTAGCGCCTTTTGGAACCGGTGGTAACGATAGTGTTTTGACTTCGTGTCCCCTATTAATTAATTCATTAGCAGCTTGACTTCCCAATAAGCCAGTTCCACCAATCATAAATACTTTCATAACTTCTCCTCCATAATCATCTTGTTGATAAGTTAGATTATCATTTTCAAAATTTTAACTTTGCTCATTAAAATTTGTTTTCACTAAATAGTTGAATGATCGCTATTTTGTTAGTCTACCTTCATTATAAAGATAAAGGGTGGTGACCGCAAATAAGATGCGTTCAAGAAGTAATTTTTTTAAATATAACTGTCTGTTCTTTTAATGATATCTTCCCTGTTTGATAACCAAACTCAGATAGTTCTTTTTTGTAATTTAGAAACGAGTGATCAATAGGAAAACCCAAAACTTCTTTAATTTCGTCAAAAGTCATTTTGAAATTATCTTTGTTTTGTTGCTTGATGAAAATCCATAGAGGGTTGTATTTACTCATGTGTATTACTCAATTGAAATTATTATAAACTCCAGATAAAAGAAATTAATAATAAATATTGATTTGAAAAAAATGGGTTAGCTTGTTTTGTATATAGGAAAACACTATAAAAGTACTGGCTATATACCTTAATAAATCTTCTTGTTAGGTAGAGCATGAGGAATACTTACACTTTTTTGAAAAAATATTTATGGTAAGCATTATAAACAATATAGTATTAGTAGATTGTCATTGAACAAGCACAAAAATATGAAAAACAAGAAATACAATACGTATCTAATTACAGTAGCGGATGGTATGCTTATTGCCTATATTTACTTATTTAGAAGCAACAACTTTGTGAACATGCAAACAGGTAACTTGGTTAAGTTTGTCGTGGATCTAAGCAGAGGGGTCTTTTCCTACTCCTACTTGGTTTGTATTTTATCTTTCTTTGTTGCATTAATGGCAGGCTTTTTCATTTCCAAACATAAGAAAAACAACCTCTTAAATATTGGAATAGAAATTGCTTTGTTAATTCCTTCTATCTTCTTGCCCACTGCTGGAGAATGGAACTTATTGTCGCTTGCCCTATTTAGCGCTTTCTTCGGGTTACAATTTGGAAACTATGAATTTGGGAAAATTGATAAAGAAATAGTGACCACGAACATGATGACTAATAATATGCGTTTGTTTTCTCAAAGTTTGGGTGGAGCAGTCTTGGGAGAAGTTGCTAGTTGGAAAAAAGTTTTATTATATTTTGTTTATATTTTATGTTTCTGCGCTGGTGTTTCTGCGACAACACTATTGAGCAGTTTAATGAGTGTCTATGTGGTAATAGTTCCAACTTGTTTGTTATCAATTATATTTATTTTATATCTATAAATATTTACCATATCTTTTTTGTATGTGTTTTATTACCTAATTAATATTTTTATTTTGCCTCTTTTATTTATAAACTCTATTTGTCAGTATGGTTTTTCGTTAAAAAACATTAAATTAATTGTCCAAAAAAGAAATTTTCATATCTCTAAACAATGATTTAACTGACCAGAGGCAGGAAATAGTATATGAGTAATTGTGCAATTGTGGGTGTTAATTGGGGAGATGAAGGTAAGGGCAGAATGGTCGACCTCATCACCGAAAATTATGACATTGTAATTCGATATCAAGGTGGAGGCAATGCTGGCCACACCATCATTAATGAATTTGGTAAATTCGCCCTCCATTTATTACCTTCGGGTATCTTTAGAAAAAATGTCGTTAATATTTTGGGTCCTGGTGTCGCTTTAGATCCAGAAAACTTGTTAATAGAAATAAAAATGATTGTGGAAGCAGGAATTAAAATAACTCCAGAAAACTTAAAGATTTCTGATCGCTGTTCCATTTTATTCCCTTGGCATAGAAAGTTAGACGAACTAGAAGAAAATAGATTAAAAGATAAAAAGTATGGTTCCACCAAACAAGGGATAGCTCCTTTTTATAGCGATAAATATGCAAAAAAGAGCATCATGCTTGGAGAGCTATTTGACGAAAGATTTCCCGAAAGATTAAAAGATTTACTTGAGTTTAAAAATTTATACATTGAAAATTTCTATAAAGCCGAGCCATATACATATGAAGAAATACTTCAATGGGTAAAACAATTTTGTGAACCGATTAAACCATTTATTTTCGACATTGGTACTTACTTAGATAAAGCTGTTAATGAAGAACACAAAGGTGTTGTTTTTGAAGCGCAGTTAGGGTCATTAAGAGATTTAGACTTTGGCATTTATCCATATACCACTTCTTCTAATACACTTTCGAGTTACGCACCAATTGGTTCTGGAGCGCCATTTATTAGCATTGATCAAGTTATCGGTGTTGCTAAAGCTTATTCCACCTGTGTTGGTGAAGGGCCTTTTGTGACTGAATTTTTTGGAAAAGAAGCGGAAGAACTGAGGGAATTTGGTCTAGAATACGGAGCAAAAACTGGACGTCCTAGAAGAGTTGGGGCTTTTGATGTCGTCGCTACTAGATATGGCGTTAAAGTACAAAACACTACCGATGTGGCTTTAACCAAATTAGATGTTTTGAGTTATTTAGATCGGATTCCTGTTTGTGTTGCTTATAAATCAAAAGATGGTCTAGTTCATCATTTTCCGTTTCCTTCAAAACTAAAAGACATGGAACCAGTAATTGAACATTTACCTGGCTGGAAAAAAGACATTACAAGTATTAGAAAATTTGAAGACCTGCCAAAAGAAGCACAAGATTATGTTATATTTATTGAGGAACGAATCGGCGCACATATCACTTATGTGTCGGTTGGTCCTGAAAGAGACCAGATCATAATTAGAAAGAAGTAAGTCATATGCATACTTATGAAAATCCTTTGATTACTCGATATGCTTCTAAACAAATGGGGGAACTATTTTCTGCGTATCATCGCGCGCTTATTTTTAGAAAACTTTGGTTAGCCTTGGCTAAAGCTGAGAAACAATTAGGCTTAGATATTACCGATAATCAAATTAAAGACTTGGAAGTTAATTTAACAAATATCGATTTTGCGGCTATTGAAAAAAGCGAAAGTGAATTAAAACACGATGTCATGGCTCATATTCACGCATATGGGGAAGTAGCTAAATTAGCTAATGCCATTATTCATTTAGGGGCGACAAGTTGTTATGTAACCGATAACGCTGATTTAGTAATTTATAAAGATGCACTTTTAAATATCAAAGAACTAGTCGTGTACTTACTCAAAGTAATGGGTGAGTTCGCGGATAAATATAAAGCACAACCAATCTTAGGTTATACCCATTATCAAGCGGCACAACTAACAACAGTTGGCAAAAGAATGACTTTATATATGCAAGAAATGATTTCCAACTTGAACGAAATCGATTTTGCCTTATCAAACATTAAATTCTTAGGTTGCCGTGGGGCGACTGGTACTGAAGCTTCGTTTATGGAATTATTTAATGGCGATGAAAAAAAGATTGATTTAATGAATAAAACTATCGCAAAAGAGTTTGGTTTCGATGAACTATTTGACGTTTCTGGACAAACATATCCTCGAAATGTCGATGTGAGAATCTTAAATGCCTTGTCTTCAATCGCACAAACTTCCTATAGATTTGCTACAGATATTAGATTATTAGAACACGATCATTTTATTGAAGAAGCGTTTGGTGAAAAGCAAGTTGGTTCAAGCGCGATGGCATATAAAAGAAATCCGATTTATTCAGAAAGAGTTTGTTCTTTGTCTAGATACTTAATTGTAAACGCTCTTAATGGTGCATTAACGTACTCGACACAATGGTTTGAAAGAACTTTGGATGATTCTGCGATTAGAAGAATTTCGCTTCCTGAAGCCTTCTTGGGAATAGAGGCGGTAATGAGATTATTGATCAAAGTAGTATCATCCCTACAAGTAAATAAAGAAATAATTGATAAAGCCGTCAAAGAATATCTTCCTTTTATTGCCACTGAAAACATTATGATGGCGGCAGCAAAAAAGGGTGGAGATAGACAAGAACTACACGAAATCATTCGTCAGTGTTCACTTAAAGCAAGCGAAAATATTAAAAGCGGGAAGAAAAGCAATCTAATAAACATCTTGCTTTCTCACCCACAATTAAAGTTGGACAAAGATGAGATATCCAAAATTCTAAGTCCAAAAAAATATGTAGGACGAGCCGTTTCACAAACGAAAAGCTTCTTAAAAAAGCACCGCCAGCTTTATCAAAATGCAAAACCATTCGCGGTGGATATAAAAAATTAATAACTTCAAACATTTGGCATCTCTAAGGTGCCATTTTTTAATTTTATTTAAATGATGGTGGTCAATTATAAAAAGTGAACGTTACTTTTTTACTTGTGCGCTTCTCCATTTAACAATGTCTTCAATTAATTGATGATCGATTGGCTTATTAAGCGGAAACTGAATCGTCCCTTTGCTAGTTTTATAGTCTTTTAAGCGTTCCGCAAAATAAGTTGTTGCTTCGCTTCCTGGAAATAAACTAATGTGATTCTTAAAAGCGGCAAAATGGACAATATTTTTCTTATCCCAAAATGTCGGCATCATATATGAAATCTTTTCTATAGCGTTTGGAATAATTTTACGTATGGTCTCACGAATCTTTAATAAAGTTGGTTGTAGTTCTATTGCTTGAGCAGCGATATATTCATCGATTGTCTTAAAAGTTTGCCCACTATTTTGATAAGGGCTTCTTAAAAAACGAATATTAAAAGGACTTTGCCACATATTAGTTACCTCCGTAAGTAGATGCTCATAGCGTATTTTATTTGATACATCTTTGTCAAACGATAGGCTGTGCGGAAAATGCCCTTTAATACAATTGGGTAAATAGTGTTTATTGAGAAACCATATATAAAGAACGGAAATAACCATTGCTTTGCATGAGTTCATCAAATGTGCCTTGTTCAATTAAACTGCCATTTTGCATAACGAAGATTTTATCATATCTTTTTAATATTGATTCTTCTAAGCGATGAGTGACTACAACTTTTGTCAGGTTTTTGATATCCAAGATTGAGTTAGTGATCGCGACAGCAGTTTCTACGTCTAGAGCTGCAGTAGCTTCATCTACGAGCATGACGGAACTACCCTTTAATAAACATCGCGCAATAGAAATACGCTGTCTTTCTCCACCCGATAGGCCATTACCATTTTCTCCACAGGCATAGTCCATACCTTTTTGTTCAATCATTGTCGCTAAGCCGGCTTGTTTAATCGCAAGTTTTATCTTCTGTTCATCAAAGTCTTTAAACATTGTGATGTTGTTTTTGATGGAGCTATCAAAAACGAAGACATTTTGCTGAATGATGGACATTAAGTCATACAAAGAATCTAAATTTACTTCTTTTAGTTCATTACCATCAAAAATAATCTCGCCTTCGTAAGTTAGGTAACTTCCCATCAAAAGATTTAATAAGGTTGACTTGCCACTTCCTGAACCTCCAACTAGCGCATAACTTTTGCCCGCTTCAAACTTAACGGAAACATCTTTTAAGATAGTATTATCTTCTTCATAACCAAAGTTAACATGCTTTAATTCGATGGCTTTGTTTAGTGATTGGTCGACAATCACTCCTTTTTGTTCGACTTGTTCGGTTAAGGCTAAAGCGAGTTTATCAATGAGCGCTAACGCGGATTTTCTGCTGGCCCAAAGTTGAGGGAAGGTACTAATGGGATTAATCACAAAGTTCATTAATTGCACAAAGACAATGACTACGCCAGCCGTAATTTCTCCGGTATTTAACGCAAGGTATGCACCGAATAAGAAGACACCAAACTGTGCCACAATACCGGCAAATCCTGCAATCATTTGGATAACGATATTCACTTGTCTTTTGCGTCTTTTTGAAACTTCTACTTCTTCATTGCTCGCTTTAAAAAGCTTAATCATTTCTCTTTCTGCTTTGAAACTTTTTACAACCGAAAAACCAGTTAACATATCTTTTAACATGCCCATAAATCCTTCGTTTTTTTCAGAAACGACTTTTTCGATTTTAGGTAATTTATTGCCTGTTATCATTGAACCAATAACTGGGAATAAAGATAGACCGACTGCGACAAGCGTTAAAATTGGACTATAAAAAATCATCATGGAAAAGGCACCGATAAAGAAAGCAATATTCATAAATAATGGGAATATATTACCGACGTAGTTATTTTCAATACTGGTAGCATCGTTTGATAGAGCAGATAAATAAGTAGAAGTGTTTTCTACGGCGAATGAGCTTATGCTCTTTTTAGATATTTCCGCAAACGCCATATCTTTATACTGTGACATTGCTTTTTCAATAAATCTTGGATGCGTCGCGCGGTCCAAAATTGATATGAAAATCATCGAGATAGCTAAAGAGATACTTAGTATGAGAAGTGTCAATAAATCCAACGCATTCGCACTACTATTAGCAGCATCAATAATTTGTTGAAGCAACCATGAAATCACCAAGTTAACACCTGCAACTAATAATGTTGCCGTTAAGCCTCCGATAAAGTTCCAACGATTACCCCGAAAAAACTGTGCTTTAAGTCGCCGACTCATTGCTTTTACTTCAGGGGCTTGGGCGGTATACTTTGGTTTTCTATCTTTTTTGCTCATATAAAGACTCCTTACTTGCTGCTAATAATGTTGTTCCATGCGTTTTTAAGATATTCGGTATTACTTTCATACATCGAAATAATTCTTTCGACACTAGCCATCGCGGTTTCGCCAGCATCATCACCAAAAATTTTCTTATCTCCTTGGTAGAACTTAATGTTTTGGGCATTATAATCTGGTGAGATATCAAATATTTTGGCTAATTCATAAGCTTTAAGCAAGCAACTATTGGCTTCTGGAAACCGCTGGTTGCTAACATGGGCTTGCGCCATGCCCGCAAGAAGGATGACTTGCATCTTGTCAATATAGGAAACTTGATTATCTTTTCTTAAATGATTCGTGAAATCATATACCATTTGTAAAATTTCATAGGCATATTGATATTGTTTCTTTTCAATATAGGCATTAGTAAAAGCAATGCCACAACTCATTGCTTCGGCCACAATATTTAATAAACTTTCTGATAAATAATGAAAAGCATCATCCACTTTGCCTTCTTTAATTAATAAGTAACCAATGTTGGTGTTATTAATGCCGCGGTAATTGTATTTTTTTAGATGTTCAAAAGCTTCTTTGGTTTTTCCCAAATGGAGCAATGCTTCACCGATGTTGATTTGGATTGATAGTTCACTAATAGATTGATCTCTATTTTGCCCAATAAGCGGGCAGCTTTGCTTAAATAATTCCAAAGCTCTTTCTAACGCTTTACTATTTCTTCTTTCAATACCTTGAAGCATAAACAAAGTGGCGGATTGATAAATAATGTCAAAATTATTGGGATAGCGACGGATGGCTTCAGTGGCAATCTCGGCACCTTGATCATATTGTTTATCATGACGACAGTTTTTAATTGATTTAGCATAATCATCTGCGCTTTCATCGGTTAATTGAAAATCAAACAACACATCTAAGGAAACGCCAAATAATTTGGCTAGTTTTGGTAAAAGCGTAATATCAGGATGAGATAAACCTAATTCCCATTTGGAAACTGCTCCAACGGTTACATTCATTGTCACCGCTAGTTGTTCCTGGGTCATCTTTTGTTCTTTTCTAAAAGCCTTAATTTTATCACCTAGCATAATACTTACCTCTTTTATTCTTGCGATTTATTGTATCAAATCGAGACAAAATAAAAAGAGAGCGTTTCTACTATTAGTAATACAAAAATTATACTAATGGTAAATATGATTGCCCGCCAACTAATTGCTTGATTCCATTATTTGTAGGTATTGTTGGATAGCAAATGCTTTGAATGGTTATTAATTTATTTACGTTTGGTTTTTTTAGTTTTCTTAATAACAATCTTAGGAGTTTCGTCGTCTTTTAATAAAATAACAAGCAAAGCAAAGGATAATATCGCCACAGTGGTGCTCAAAATAATCACCCAAGGTCTTAATTCGTGTTTTGCGCAAGCAATCGTAAAAACAATAACAACCGCTGCCCAGATTAGGTATCCAATTGCTAAACGCTTTCTCGCTTTATAAGATGGCTTCTCCATAATATCTATGTTCTAGATTTTACGACCACAACTAATAATAAACACTTACTTATTTATTTTGTTAGTGAGGTTAAGGCGAGCTCAGTTTTATAAAGATGTTTTATTTTTTCTTATTTCGGTTTTAGAATTAGATTTTTGATTAGAAGAAGTTGCTTTCTTAACTTTAGATTTATCTTTTTTAGATTCTTTTATTGTCTTCTTTGCCGCTTTTGTTGGCTTCTTACCCAATTCCATTTCTTGCATTTTCTTTTCAAGGATTAAAAGCTCTTTGCTCTTCTCGGGTGGAGGAGGCACTTCTTGTCCTCTAATTCTCTTAAAGAAATTATCAACTTTGGTTTTAGGCATCATGATGTCTTCAATGTCTTTTTTCCATCCCGCTAGGATGAGATCATATTTATCTTCAATAATGGCAATAACAAGTTCCATGAATACTTGCAAAACCCATAAAATTATCATCAATGTGGCAAGGATTGTAGAAATCGCAGCAACATTTGTCGCAGCATTATAAATGCCGTATATCATCGCTCCCAAAGAGACTAGTTTAAGGACTAAACTTACCCAACCATAACTGCGCTTAATTATTTTTCTAGCTCTTTTGATGCTGCGCATTCTTTCAGTAATTAAATCAAAAATCGTGTAAAGCAAAAATAAAGAAGCCAAAGCGACATTAAGATAAAAGATGCCAGTTTTTGACCATATCGCGTAAACAAAATAGGCACAAGTAAATACGAGCGAACAATATTTAAAAATGCGCGCATATTTTCGCAAACTTTGAATAGTAATTTTTATTGATGCTCTTGTGTAATCAAACATAGCTAGTAAGCGAGGACTAAAAATATTAGTTCTCACTTATGTAATTATAGCAAATCAAAATAAAGGGTCGCATTTAATTTGCATGTAAAAATTGTGCTAAATCAAATCTTGGCAATTAAAACAAAAGCGAACATAAATTCTGTTCGCTCAAACTTATTCTTTTAATACTTATTTATATTTATTCTATAGTTTCTAACAAAAAACTAACTGGTCTAAAACCATCATTACACGCTATCATCGCTGACTTCGGATTTTTCATCCACCCATCATAAAAGTTGCCCCCGCCATTAGCGAGTTGTTCGACAAACGGAGACACGTTATGCCAAGCACTTCCACAAAAGTTTTTTGGCTTTTGTCCATTTTCGGAAATAAAAGTATCGCCTAATTTCATATCGCATGTATGAGAAATTGGGTTCTCGTATTTATCAATTAAGTCTTGATGATGGACAATCTTCATGACAGTGATTTTTACTTTAAACATATTATCTCCCATACGAATATATTAACACTTTATTTAGAAATTACTTCCCACGCTTTTACTAGTTGTTCAAAAGTCCAGGCGGCATTTGCAGGACTAGTGGAAGGTAACTTAAAAGGGGTTACTTGGCAAATTGGATATAAATACTTCATAAACAATCGATAGGAAGTATCTCCATTACAATAAATATGATTGATTTTTGCCTCGTTTAATATTTTCATAATGGCAATAGGAACGACATTTTTAATACTAGCGTCACTCGAACCGATAATATCGCATTCTTCAATCGTGTCCCATAAAGCAATGCCATTACGCAATAAAAAAGCTTGGCGTTCCGTAATACCGTTCGATATTTCTTCGTTATATATTTTCGCTAGTATTGGCCAAAAGCGATTTCGTGGATGACCATAATAAAACGACACTGCTCGTGATTTAACCGAAGGAAAAGTACCTAAAATTAATATCTTAGAATTTTTATCATATACTGGTCCAAAGTTACGTTTTAGGTGTTGATAATCCGACATTATTAAAGATTTTCTAATTCCTTTAACCAAATAGAAGCGGAAGCATCGCTCGGCATTCTTAAATCTCCACGTGGAGAAATAGCAATCGAACCAACCTTAGGTCCATCGGGCAAACAACTTCTTTTAAATTGCTGTGAGAAAAATCTTTTATAAAACACTTTTTCCCATTTTAAGATGGTCGTCTCATCATATATACCAAGAAACGCTATTTGAGCGAGACGATATATCTTTCTTGGCGAACTACCATGACGGAGCATATTGTACATAAAGAAATCGTGTAATTCGTATGGACCAACAATGTCTTCAGTTTTTTGAACAATGTCTTTTCCATTGGTGGGTAATAATTCTGGAGAAATAGGGGTATCGAGAATGTCGTTTAAGCAATTGGCAATTGTTTTATCTTCTATAGTATCGGCAAAATACTTAACTAAATATTTCACCAAAGTTTTTGGAATTGAAACATTAACGGCATACATCGACATATGGTCGCCATTATATGTTGCCCAACCCAAAGCGAGTTCTGATAAGTCACCCGTACCTATGACAATCCCATTATATTTGTTTGCTAAATCCATTAATATTTGGGTTCTTTCTCTAGCTTGTGAGTTTTCATAAGTAACGTCGAAAATATCTTTATCATGACCAATATCTTTAAAGTGAACATTAACTGCTTCAACAATTGATATTTCCTTAAAAGTAGCGCCGATACAATTAATTAATTTAACAGCATTTTCATATGTTCGGGAGGTGGTGCCAAATCCCGGCATGGTCACACCAATAATGCCTTTGCGGTCATAACCCAACAAATCAAAAGCTTTAACTGTTACCATAAGCGCAAGCGTGGAATCTAGGCCACCCGAGACACCGATAAGTGCAGTTTTAGTGGTGATGTGCTCAAGTCGCTTTTTAAGTCCATGGGCTTGAATGTTAATAATATCTTCACACCGATGATTACGTTCTTGATTATCTTTAGGAACAAACGGATGCGGATCAATAAATCTAGTTAATTTAGTTTGTTCTTCTTTTAATGAGAAATTAACTTTTAGATAACTAGATATTTCTGAGCTTTCAAATGTAGTCCATCTTCTTCTTTCAGCATCGAGTCTTTTCATATCTAATTCTGCACTGATGATTCCTTCAAAGAAAAGTTTAGATTCGGCGAGAATGCGGCCGTTTTCTGCGATTAAATTGTGCCCAGAATAAACAACGTCTTGCGTAGATTCACTTGGTCCCGAACAAGCATAAATATATCCTGAAATAATTTTCGCGGAGTGGTTAGACACTAATTGCTTGCGGTAACTGCTTTTTCCAACTATTTCATTTGAGGCTGATAAATTAACTATTAAATTAGCCCCGTTCAAAGCATGAAAAATGCTCGGAGAATTAGGCACCCAAATATCTTCACATATTTCCGCGGCAATTCTTAAAGCACTCATTTCGTTACACGTGAACACTATTTTTTCACCAACTGGAACGATTTGTCCTCCGATATTAATCGACATATTAAGATTTTTACCACTGAAAAATTGTCGAGCTTCATAAAATTCGTTATAGTTTGGCAAATAATGTTTAGGAATTAAACCTAATATTTTTCCTTTATTTATCGCCGCGGCAACGTTATACAATTTTCCTTCAATATCAATGGGCAAACCCACAAATATAATGCTGTCGTAATTAACACTATGCTCAGCGAGTTTAATTAAGCCGTTTTTACATTCGTCTAAAAGTCTATCTTGCATGAAAAGATCGTGGCACGTATATCCACTTAAACAAAGTTCAGGAAAAACTATCACTTTATTTTTTTGTGATGTGGCTATGTCTAATAGTTCTACAATCTTTTTGTAGTTATAATCGACATCCGCTACCTTTAAATTTGGTGTTACCGCTGCCACTTTGATAAATCCATCTCGCATAAGATATACCTCTTTAATGATTTAATCATATATTAAAAACTCAATTTATTAGTAATTATATAAGTAACATTTCTATACAAAATACAAAAATCGATAGTGCATACCACCATTGATTGTATTATTCATTAGTTAAACAATTAATTATCTTTATCTAAAATATATTCCATTTGCGATGATTTTGGTTTAAAACCCATCGCATCATAAAACTTTTTCGCAAGAGTGTTATTTTCCCAAACATTAAGGCAAATATCATTACAACCCAACCTTTTTGCTTCAGCTTTAACAAAATCAAATAAAGTGGTGCCAATATGTTGACCGCGACATGCTTCATCAACACAAAAATCTTCGATAAATAAAGTTTTAGCAGGCACCATAAAATTAAGATTGCGCGTTTTTCTTAGTTCACAAAAAATATAAGCGATGACATTGTCTAATTCATTAGCGCAAACATAAATAAAATAATCTTCTAACTCTAATAATTTTTGAAGTTCGGTTTGATTGTATTTAGTCGTTCCAGAAACAAAAATATCTGGCCTAATTTGCGCATGAATTTCCAAAACTTGAGACAGTAAATCTAGTAATCTAGGAATGTCTTTTTCTTTTGCTTTTCTAATAGTCATACTTATTCCTTAATGGCTCTAGTTAAAATAAAAGTAGGAACATTATAATCAAAAAACGGACCTTCATCATTAAGATCTTCTAATAATTCTTTGATAATTAATCCAGCTTTAAGTTGTCCACCAAGCTGTTCTTCTAATGTGTGCGAAAAAATATAAGCCATGTCTTCTTCTAATAATGCCTTTTTAATATTTTCGTCTTGAAGTGGATTAAAAGGTAAGCGATATGCTAATTGATTGGTGTCTTCATCAAAAGCCCAATATAAGCCGTTATCAAGTCCCGCAAGAAAAGCTCCACCCTTTTTTAAGACACGGGCCACTTCTTTAAAAACTGGTTCGACTTTTTCAATATAGTGGTTAGATACTGGATTAATAACTAGGTCGAAAGTTTCATCATCAAATGGAAGTTTTTCAGTCATATCACCTTTAATGATCGTAATGGCATATCCTTCTCTTTCACTTACTAAGCGGTCGGACTCTATTTGTTCATCCGAAATATCAAGTAAAGTACATTCAGCTCCTAGTGCCGACAAAATGGCCATTTGTTGGCCGCCTCCTGCAGCTAAGCCGAGCACTTTCTTGCCTTTGCAATTTCCATACCAAGAAAATGGCACTTTTCTTAATGGTGTCAAAGTCAAGAGTTCTTCACCTCTAGTGGCTTTTATAAAATCTTCGTGAGAAATAGGTTTCATCCAAGGAAGATTATATTTTTCTTTCCACGCATTAAATATTTGTCCATTTACTTTTGTATATTTCATTTTTATTCCTTGTTAGCAAGATTTTCAAGTTCCTTATCACTCAGCCGATAAGTCGCCCAATCAGATAATGGCTTAGCGCCAATTGATAAATAAAAATCGATACTTGGTTTGTTCCAGTTCAAACAAACCCATTCTATTCTACCAAGATTGCGCTCTAAAGCAATTTTGGCCAATTGTTTAAGTAGACCTTTACCATAACCTTGACCGCGAAACTCAGGAAAAACAAATAAGTCTTCTAAGTAAATGCCGGCTTTACCAAGGAAAGTAGAAAAGTTATAAAAATATAAGGCAAAACCTACTTCTTGATTGTCTTTAATTGCAAAGATAACTTGCGCGACTTTCTTTTCAAATAGCCATTCTTTGAGTGACTCTTCGTTTGCGATCACCACATCGGCCATCTGTTCATATTCCGCAAGCGCTTTAATAAATGCAAGAATTAAGCCAATGTCTTTTATTTCGGCAAATCTATATTCAAACTGTTTCATACTCATTAACACATTATATAAAAGAAAGTGACAACATGTAAAAGTAAACAAAGTTTGAGTGTCTTAAACATTAATGAAAACGAGGGTAGTGGTTGTTATCGCAACAAGATTAATTCGTGGATAACTATAGATAAAATATATTTAGTTATTCCATTCCGGCTTTGGTAGTTTCAATTTCCGACTTTTTAACTTCTGCTCCTAAACCTTCTTTTAGTAATGGTTTATTAAAAAATGGCACAATGGAAATAAAAACCATTGCTATACCTGTTCCAAGAATGACTAAAGAAATATCAATCGTATCAGAAAGTGGTCCAAATAGAATAATACCTAGTGGCATGGCTAATGCATTGATTAAGCCGATGACTGAAAATACTCTACCAATAAAAGCCGGATCAACCTTTTCTTGGATTAAGCCCATGAACAAAGGGTTACTTACTCCAATAAATAAGCCGATGACACCCCAAGCGATAATATAAAACCAGAAACTAAATGGCACGCCCAAAGCAGCGCAGCCTAGACCAATAATTAAATACGAAACAAAAAATGTAATTAATCGATTTTTAAATCCACCAAAAAATGAAATAAGTAAAGAGCCAGACAATAATCCAACACCAAAGATTATTTCTAAAATAGCTAATCTCCACTGTTCATTACCAAACACTCTCGCCACTTGTATATAAGTTAAGTACGATGGGGCGGCAACCATGAACATATAAATGAAACTGAAAATTAAAATGCTAAGTAAAAATTTATGATTTCCAATATATTTGAAACCTGCTTTGATATCTTTGAAATAATCAATGGAAGTGTGGAGAAGTTCGGCTTTATGTTTTGGAAGTTTAACGATGGTAATGAGCATATAAACAGCAATAGCGGCCGTTATTACATCGATAAAGAAAATATATTCTATACTCCAGAAATTTAGCAAGACAGCGGCTAAAGCAGGAAGCGCGATTTGCACGGTTGATTGAATGCCTTGGGCAATTCCTTGCACTTTAACTAATTTATCTTCGGGAACGATTTGCTGGTAAACAGCAGAAACAGTCGGAGAATGAATTGTTTGACCAAAAGCTCTAACGGCTGTAATCACAAAAATAATCCACAAATCTTTGATGCCAAATAAAAATAAAACCGCCATTAATAAAGTAACAGCCGCAATACCTAAATCAGCGACAATCATTAAACCTTTTCGATTCAATCTATCAGCCCAAACACCAGCAAAAGGAGTAAGCAATAAAGACGGAACAAACTGACACAATGCGAAAATCATCATGCTGACGCCAGAAAGAGTTTCTAGTGCCACATACCACATTATCGCATAAGCAACTAACATTGAACCGAGTAAAGAAACGGTTTGACTCGCCATAAATAAGACAAGCCTTTTTATCCAGGTTGGTTTTTCTATTGATGTATCCATAAGTAATTCCTACTTCCTAAGTTGTGTGTTTTTATCAGTGTATTTTGTGTTTCTCTTATAACAAGAGACATTCAAGTATAACAAAATTTAAAGTTTTGAAACTAGAGTCTTTTTTTAGTGTATATGTTTTTGATTAACAAACCGTTTAATTTGCACTAAAATTTTTTGTTCCTTCTGGAAATGATAAAAAAGAAGGCATGGGTGAAGCGCCTTCTTTGAAAGGAAATAAGCTTAGATTTATTTCAGATTTCTAATTTTATTTCATTGCCTGCATCCATTCAAAGAGCGAGACAACATTGCCATTAGCGTCTTTGACTGGTTCGGTTGATGGAGCGGCAATATTGTTTGGATCAGCTTGATCTAAAGCGACTTCATCCCGGAAAACATAAATCCAAGAATAGTGACCCATGTAATTGTTGCCGTTAGGATTGCCATCTGTGCCGCGGACATTTGTGAAGTATGAAAAATGTACATCTTCAGCTCCAGCAGCAATTAATCTTTGATAGGTTGGAATAACAAAGTTATTCGCATTGACAGTAGTATCATTAGCAGCATGAATAAACCAAATTGGGAAGTCTTTTAATTTTTCGATATCATCGTCAGTGACGAATGAATTAGCATAAGCTTCACAGATTGGATAATACGCTCTAAAGAAATCACCATAAGTAATCGCCATTTCCATGGTCATATAACCACCATTTGAACAGCCACCTAGGAAAATGCGGTCAGTATCGATATCTCCATTATCGGCGATGAATTTATCGATTGTAGCTTTTAAAGTTGGGGTGTAGATGGAGTGACCAGTGCCACCGTTATTTTGGCCAGTGCCACTATTCATCCACATTGTTGGAGTTTGAACCGCAAGGACATAAGCACCTTTTTGCTTTCCTTCGATGAAGTGATTTTGAATTGTTGGTTCACCTAGAGCGGTGACATCATTACCTAATAAAGCAATATCAGGATCTGTACCGCCTTCTCCCATGCCATGTAACCAAATGACTAGTGGATTTAAGACACCATCTTCACGCAAAGCATCCGTTTCATAACCTTTATAAGTTAATGTGTAATTGGAAGCGGTGTGAGATTTGGCTTCTCCCCAATCTTTAGTGGAAAGAATAATTCGTGATTTAATAAAGTTGAAAACGAATGAATCAGTATATGTATCATCGCCAACCTTGAGGGTATTGCCAGCTGCTAAGGAAGCTTCGACACTAATATTAGCAGTCCAGTTATTTACGCTATTAGCATAAGTAAAAACAGCAGCGCCACCAGTTGGCCCCCAGTCATTAGACTGAGTAACTAAAGAAATACGAACATAATTTGATTCATCAGCGTCAATGAATTGACCTTCTACATCACATAAACCAACGCTTTCAACTGTCCGAACTGTTTTGTTGGTTTTGATGAGAAATTGTTTGCCTTGTAAATCAGCTTTTTTAACTTTGTCTGGGAAATTTAATTTAACACCAACGAGAGCTGGGCCATATTCAAATCCCTCAACAAGGTAATCAATTGTGTCATATTCTTCGACAAATAGTTTTAATACGCGATCGAAGTAACCTTCTTTACTAACAGTGATATAGGTCATGCCTGGTTCGTCAGTTTTGATGTTGCCTTGACTATCGACTGTTGCAACGTCTTCGTTGCTACTGCGGTAAAATAAGCCTTGGATATCAGAAACAACACTCGTTCTTCCGCCAGCATCGACGATGCTTTTTTGTAAAGACGCTACTAGGATTTTTCTCGCTGTTTCAACAATTGGTCCTTCCGAACTCTGGCTTCCACTTGAGTTCCCGACATTGTTACATGCACCAAGAGCTAGCAAGGAAGCAAAAACCATTGGGATTAATAATTTTTTGTTCATTTTTTGATATAAGAGGGCTTGGTTACCCAAACCCTCCATCCTTTCTTTTAATTATTTAGATGTTGATAAAGGATAATTAGAATACTATTTTGCAACTAATTTGAGACAGTCAATGTTTGGAGCTTGACCGGAGAATTCAAATAAGAATGTATTTTCCCCTGCAGTAAGGGTGACATCGCCAAGAGCGACTTCAACCCATGTGCCAAAAGCACCACCAGTAACGACTTTGCCTTCTAAGGAAATAGGTGTGTTGTTAAGTTTGAGAGTCATAACTGGAGCGATTTCTTGATCACCAGCGGTGACATTTGGATATTGAGACCAGTCAAGATTGGCAGTAGAAGCGGCGACTAAGGTAAGAGCATAAACACCAGCATTTTCTGGAGTATACTTGATGGTTAAGGAGGCTTCAGCGCTTAAATAACCAACGTGAGCGCCACCACTTGCTTGAGCGTTATTATTTTCGATTTGAGCAGCGCCACCTAAGGTGCCTTCTTCAGCTTCGAGAACGATTTGGCCAGCAACTGGTTTTGGACTAACTGTAACTGCAACAGTGGCATCTTTCATTCCCTCTTTAGAAACGGTAATGGTAGTTGTGCCAACTGCAACACCAGTAACTAAACCGGTAGCAGAAACGGTAGCGATTTCTGTGTTAGCGGAAACATAACTTAAACCTTCAGTTTCAGATTCGATTTGAGCAGTTTCTTCAACTTTAATTTTGATATCGGCGTTTGCGACTTGAATTCTTGGAGTCACAACGGCTGGAATAACAGCAATATTAATATCTTCTTCAGTGTAAATAAGCACCTTGTCTAAGTTTGGACCTTGAGCGATCATTTCGATTTCTAAAACGTTAGTGCCGTTAATTAAATTAACTTTACCCAAAGAAATTGGGTGGAATTCGTAGTAATTGTTTGGATCTTCTGGAGCAACGGTTTCTAAACCGCTCATGGAAATGGCCACATCATTGAATTTAACTTCGATAGCAGAACCTAAATTCATCACGGCGTTATAAGACATTGTAATAGCAATTTCTACTTGGACGGCTTTGTTGGAAGTAAATCTTAATGTTTCTTTACAACCAGCTTGTAACCAGCCTAATGAAGTACTATCATCAGTAGCGCCAGCGTTATCTTCGACAGGTGTTTCGCCTGGACCCATGAAGCCCATACCCCATTGAGATAAGTCCATACCCCATATTCCGTTTGGGTTATAGTGTTCAGCTTCTTCTAAACGAAGAGCATATTTTGCTTCTCTTTCAGGAGCTTTAAGAACTGTAAGTGTGATGTTGCCATTTGTGTAACCATCTTTTTTTGCTGTAACTCTTGCGGTACCAGATTTTAGACCTGTCACTAAGCCCGTTTCACTAACGGAAACGATGTCATCATTTCTTGTTGACCATTCGACCCCTTCAACGTTAGCAGATAATTGAACGGTTTCATCAACCTGGATTTCTTTTTTGTCACCTGCAGCGGTAACGACGATTTCTTGTTCTTCGACGAGAGAACTGCCTTGTTGGCTACTAGATCCTGGAGTAACTGGATTGTTACAGGCAGCAAGACCTAATGAAAAAATGACAGCACTCATAAGAACAGGAAGCAATGCCTTTTTGTTTTTCATTTTTTATTTTCCTTTCTTTAAACAACCATTTACTTTAATAAGGTGGTGAAAAGGCTCCCCCTTACAAAACTTGCGTTGTTTGTGAAATACTTAGTTAAAACGAATAGGTGCAATCACACGGCAAAACAGATCCAAAATTAACAAAGTATTTCAAACTTCGTCTTCATTCTAAAGAACTGCAAAATAAAAATAATAAAAGTTGCGTAACCTTATTACATTTATGCGTAATCTTTCGTTTTTGAAGTAATAAAACGTGCGATTTTTGACGTATATTAGATGACAATCATCAACTTAAAGATATTATCTTTAGTGTCAATTTGCATTTTACCATCATATTTTTTAACGATATAGGCGATGGATTTAGTGCCATAGCCATGAT